>Ga0256406_1000594_pt1 | contig 65141 bp, 54 predicted proteins | sample RumenRJG_03DNA_FD_185986 | JGI IMG/M metagenome (GOLD analysis project Ga0256406, IMG submission 185986) | Bovine rumen microbial communities from Lethbridge, Alberta, Canada - RJG_03 | ecosystem: Host-associated > Mammals > Digestive system > Stomach > Rumen | place: Canada: Alberta | collected... | reverse complement strand
TATTGCTCTTTTCCTGTTCAGAGATGGGGTCGCTACATTCAAGTCTGTTGACCAGTCCATGCACTCCGAGCAGTTGTCCGGACATATCCATCATTACCGGCGGATCATGCTCCCAGGCATCTCTCATAGCGGCAGTGAAGAGCAATTTCTTATCATAGCCATTCTTTTCGAGTATATCCCTTGTGATCGTGGTACGCCAACTGCCTTCCCGGTTATCCATCTTGATGTCACAGACTACTGCAAAACCGTTACCCACTGACATATATGGAACATCTACAAGATACATGCGGTTTCTCTTCAGTTCTATGAGCCTCATAGTAACATTGTCTTTGATTGATTCGTAACTGAGATCTGGTTGCACTATCTCGGGATGATCTCGAAGAGAGTCCTTATACAGATCCAGCACTTCCATCATCATTACCTTTGTATCTTCTCCGGCTAGATGCTTTTCATACAAGTGGTCGATATATATGGTTGGCGAAGTATCCACGCCCTCTCTATTCATGACCAGCCCATTCAACTCCTGATCGTTCATCTTCATCACCCGAGTAGTAGTGATCTCAAGACCTTTCTTGAGATCCTCCGGCATCAGTTCCATCAGTTTTTCGATTGCTTCCTTCATAAAGTCGTCTTTTGTCATTGAAATACCTCCCTTCCTCAAAGGCCAAACATCTCACGTGAAATACGATCGCACATCTTCACAGCTCCCACCAAAACCAGCATGTTGAACACGAGCTCACCGATATATTTCCAGACCATGGCCGCAGGTGCCGCATCAGCATCCACCACCGGCGGACTGGATGCAAAGAGACTGAAGATGATACATGCAAGAACTATGATCGCACCTTCCATACACACCGCCGCATAAGATTTGAGGAAGCTTATTCCGATGCTCTGTGTCGGCTGCCCCGCAAAGGTGGCCAGCGGTATGGGAGATATTGCAGTGTACATATACAGCTTGAAGAACCTGCCATAGACAGTCATGATGATTATGAAAGAGAGAACCGTTATGAAAAGACTTCCGATCAGAGTCACTGCCCATAGTGGGATGCTTTCGAAAAAGCCACAGTCTTCTATTGCCTGGATCAGCTCCTTCGGAAGCGTTGCCTTTGCACCTCTTGATATGCCCGAGGACCGCATGATCTGACTGACCACACCCTGGATGATCGTAAACAGGGCGAGCATCAGTTCAAGTCCGTATGTCACCACTCCTTTTGCGATCGCGAAACGCAGGAACAGTTTCAGAGCATGCTCGGGCCGCTTGATCTCATCAAGGTTAGCGCAGGTTTTCACAACGCCGGCCACAAAGAAAAGGACCAGCAGCGCCAGCCCTATTGCCTGTAGCGATCCGTTGATCGCCAAAATGGCCTTCCATATCCCTCCGCCTTTGAATGCTGATGGCGATACAGTGAGCAGTGACCAGACTTCCGCCAGCTTTTCGTTCCAGGTCGCCAGCGTATTCATCAGGTGCTGTACTACCCAGTTGTCCGACATGATCTCAGCCTCCTAACATGTTTGAAATAAAAAACAGCCCCGGCTGCAGCCAGAGTGATAGCGATAGCTTTCTTCATCGTATTCACCTCCGTTCTATATGCAAATTATCACTGGTGCAATTATTGCACTCTTGCGATGTATTATAGTGCAATTATTGCACTTTTTTATGGACATTCAAGTGCAATAATGCTATACTGTCTTCGAGGTGATGAATCATGGAAACTACGATAAAAGAACTGCGGACAGCTTGCGGTCTTACTCAGGCCGAGACATCAGCGCTCACTGATATACCACTGAGAACCTACAAAATGTATGAGAATGACCCTTCAAGAAAAGGGACCATCAAATACAACTACATCCTACAGAAGCTTGAGGAGTACAGCCTGGTGGACGAAGATCATGGACTGCTTACAACCGATGACATTATCGAAGCCTGTTCAGAAGTCTTCAGGGATTATGATGTACAATACTGCTATCTCTTCGGGTCCTATGCCAAAGGGAATGCTTCTGAGACCAGCGACGTGGATCTGCTTATCTCCACGAATGAAACCGGGCTCAAGTTCTATGGCCTGGCCGAGAGACTCCGTGAACATCTTAAGAAAAAGGTCGATCTGATCAGTCTCGATCAACTCAATGACAATCCTGAACTGCTGAATGAAATATTAAAGGACGGAGTGAAAATCTATGAGCAAAGATAACCGCTATTATCTTGAGAAGATGCAGGAGAATGTAGAATTCATACTTGAGCATATGGACGGCGTCAGCAAAAGTGATCTTGAGAATAATCCAGTATTACTTGACTCCATGATGCTGAGACTTGTCCAGATATCGGAGGATGCAAGAAATCTGAGCGATACCTTCAGAGAAAAAAACGATCAGATTCCCTGGACCGATATTTACGGTCTCAGGAATCGAATAGTTCATGACTATGGACATGTTGATTTGGGGATTATCTATGATACTCTGAAAAGCGATGTCCCGGATATTAAAGCTTTCATAGAAAACTCGATCTACACAACCGATTAAAACCTTATTCAAACATGTACCGGCAGCATCTGCTGCCGTTTTCTCACCCCACGATCAGATTCAATATTTCCTTTGTAAAGGTGATGATGATCCCGCCCGCCAGGGTCAGGAAGCCGTTGGCTCTCTGCGACGGGTCGTGAGACTTGAGGGACAGGCCCACCTGCATGATACCAAGGCCCAGCAGGATCAGGCCAATGGCTCTGATGAGACTGAAGATAAACGTCGACAACTTGTTGACCGTTTGTATAGGATCGCCCGCGGCATAGACGAATGCCGCTCCCATAGTCAGAGCGATCACAATGCCACAGTACACAGCGAAGACGATCCACCGCCTTTTCTTCAGATCGAGCCCGTCAAAGTTTTTCAGACTCATTGCGCAACACCTCCTTTGTCCGCTTCTTCATCAGCTAATAGTTTTTCTACGTCCTCCTCGGACATCAACACATACCCACATGATTCTGGTGCAAAGGCAACATCACCCTCGGCCTCTACCACCTGCAGGAACTCCACGGTAAATGATGCTTCATCAACTTCGCCGTGCATATAGACTTCCGCCTTACCATCGGTTGTCATCGCCACATTGGGATGCTTCAGGATGTCGTACTTCAGATCCTTCACCGGCCTCTCTCCTCTTACAAACAGGAGTGCAAACTGGTTATCCAGCATCCTTACCTCATCTGCCGTCAGAAGTTCACGTCCAAGCTGCTGGTCGTTCCTTGCGAAACTCCCACGTGTCCCATAGGACCTGTTATAGGTATTGATATCGATAGTCTCCTTACCCAAAAGCTCCGACACATACTTGTGGGTCGCCTGTTCGTTGCCTCCCAGATAGACGAACTCATCGCAGTTGCCCACTATGCTCTCCCACTGCTTTTCAAAGAGTGCCTTCAGCTGCGCCAGGTTCTGTAGTATGATGCTTACCGACACCTCTCTCGATCTCATGACCGACAGGATCTTGTCGAAGTCATCGGGAAGCGACACATTGGCGAACTCATCCATGAGGAAGTGCACATGGACCGGGAGTCTCCCGCCATGCTTATGATCCGCACTGGTGAACAGCTGCTGAAAGAGCTGGGTATAAAGGATCGACACCAGGAAGTTGAAGCTGGTATCGTTGTCCGGGATCAGGGCGAACAGTGCACACTTCTTCTCTCCAAGGGACGACAGGTCAAGATCATCAGTGATAGTCAGCCTGGCCAGCGAGTCCAGGTTGAACTTCTCAAGCCTGGCCGCCAGCGTGATCTGGATCGACTTCAGAGTCTTAGCCGAGCCTGCATGATATGCATCGTAGTACTTCAGGGCAATGTGATAAGGATCCTTCTTGCGAAGATCCATGAACAGGTAGTCCAGTGCACTTGGTGCATTGTCCTCCTCATCCACTTCCCCTGCTCTGATCATGTCCATGACCATGGCGAAGTTCTGCTCGTCCTCAGGAGCCTCATACTTAAGATAGAAGATCAGTGCATGAAGCAGCATCTGTGCCGCCGTGTCCCAGAAAGGTTCACTGGACTGCGCTCCCTTGGGCGTGGTCGACTTAAAGAGATTGGTCACCAGCCTCTGCACATCGTTATCCGTATCCAGATAGACGAAGGGGTTATAGCAGTGACTCTTCTCCATGTTGATCAAATCCAGTACTCTGACCTCATAACCAAACTCCTCCGATAGCATCCTTCCCGTATCCCTGAGCTGCTCACCCTTGGGATCCAGGATCACAAGACTTGTGTTTGCCTGCATGATGTTGGGTTTGCAGAAGAACCGGGTCTTACCGGAGCCGGAACCGCCGATGACCAGCGTGTTCAGATTGCGCCTGTGCTTCCTGCCGTCGTATCCTATCCGCACGTTCTGGGTCAGCAACTTGTTATCGCTGTAGGGCCGTGCCGCATACTTCTTGTTCACGGATCCGGCATCGCCCCACCTTGCCGATCCATGTTCCTCACCCCGGCGATAGTTCCTGCGGGTGGACAGCCAGATCCCGACGCCCATCACATACATCAATAAAAAAACCAGCAGGAACTTCCCGCTGTTTTCCACCAATGTTATGTGAAAAGGGTCCGTCAGGATCTTATCCATATGCGGCAGGACTCCAAGGAGCCCACCATCAGCATATGGTGCCGCAAGAAGCGCCACCCACCCCACAGGGATCACACCGAGTGCGGAGGCTATCAGAAGGGCACGTCTGTCAGTACCATTCACGACAACCTCCTAACACTACCTCTCCAGGGCTTCCTTGTTCTTTTCAGCCCTCTGCTGCTCCATGATCCTCTGGCCCAGGGCTCTGACCATCTTGTCGCCCTCTTCTCTGGTGAGGGTGATGCCCCTTCCCATCTGCTTGTGGTCGGGACTCCAATCACGGATGTCGATCTTGGGCTTGTTTCCGTTCCAGGAGACGATGTTGACCTCCTTGGTCCATCCGGTCTCGTGGGTGTTCAGCACTCCGATGTGCTCCTGGATCTCAAAGGTTACTTCGTGTCCTGTGTTTCTGTTCATATCTGCCATTACGTTACCTACCTTTCTTTGTTCGTTACGTTTTTACTCAGCTTAGAGATCTGATCCGCCACCTGTTTTGCAAACTGGCCTCTATCCTGGATCGTCTCTCTCCTTGCCCGCTCAGACTTCTCACGGTATGCTGCAAGCTTCTCCCTGACGGATGGCTTACCAGTCTCCCCGATCGACCCACTTGAGCGGTCTGTTCCTCTCGATCTGGGCTCGGACAGAGGGCTTTTTTCTGTCTTTGCCCTCGCAGGGTTTACTGCCCCGGGACCTCGTGCTCCCGTCTCTCGCCCGCCGGCTTCTTCCCTGCTCACCTCCCTTGGGAACATCCGGTTCTTCTCCGCGCTTCCGATCACCTGAGCCTTGTCCACGGCCACCAACTTGAACCTTTCCGTGATCCTCTGGATCTTGGATGCGTCATCGGCTCTTGCGATGATGTCCACCTGTGCATTGGGAGCACCGCTCTTGTCTCTCAATACGCAGTAAAGCACACCGTAGCGCTTCGCTTCCTGAGAGAACTGCTTCAGATCTTTCTCCTTAAAAGTGAACACCTTCAGTTCCTTGCCGGACTTGAGCATGCTGGTGAGCCGGGCCTTGCCCTTCGTCTTCTGTTCCTCTCTAAGAACAGCGTAGAGTTTCGTGCCCAGCCTGTCCGCACCGCGACCGGTGATCTTCACCGCCACTTCCATCCCTTCAAGCGACATTCGGACCATCTGCTCCGCAACATCCCCCGATGTGTTCATTGCCTGTTCACCTCCCTTCCTCGTTCTCTTTCCTTATCGATGACAGCCAGTTTCTCCTCGATGACCTCAGACCGCTCCTTGATGTCCGCACAGAGCTTCTTCTGACTCCTGAGGCTCCTGAGCTCGCTCGTTACCTGGGCGATCCTCTCCTTTGCCGCCTGCCGGCGCTCCTCGGGGATCACCCTCTTCACCTCTTTTCTCAGCTCGTCCCTCTCGGCATTCAGCGAATACATCTTCCCTTCCAGAGACTTCTCGAACACGAACAGATCTCTGTCGGTCACGATGTCGTTGTCACATAGGAGCCTGGCCTCCCGGCTATACATCTCACACTTCATGAGTTCGTCTTTGAAGATCCGATGCACCCGCGCCGGGTTCTGTACATATCTGGGGAGATAGCCCAGTTCGTAAAGGCAACGCAGATACCGTCTCTGAAATCCGGACAGCTTCCCAATCTTATCCTTCCTTGTGGGAAGATCGTAGCGACTGCGTCTGCGGTTGTATTGCCTTTGCAGACTCTCCGATCTGACCTGAGGTTCATTCTCCTCCAGTCGCTGGATGAGCCTTTCCTTGGTATAATCATCGCCCAGCTTGTTCATCCTGATGGGCTTGCTCCACCCCGGCAGGGTCACCGTCCAGTACTTGCGTCTTTCGCTCATCTGGATCTGGTAACCCATCTGTTTCATCTCGTGTTTCAGTTCCTCGATCGTCAGGCTCCTCGAGATCGCATCATCGAGGGCCGCCCTTGCAACGGAGTACCTGGTGGGCATTCCTGCCTGCTCCATTTTGTACAGGTGCTGGCTCATGCCCCTTCCCTTCGGGTTTTCTATCACGGAGAGTTCATACTCTCTGCAAAGGCGATCCGATGCAGCTCTCATCTCCCTGTAGCGATCCGTGCACATGTGAAACCGCTTGCCATCCTCGAAGGATACTGAGTTGATCACGAAATGGTTATGCACATGTTCTGTATTGAGATGCGTCGCCACCAGGACCTGGAACCTGTCTGCCCAGAGCTCATTTGCCAGCTTCACTCCGATATCATGGGCCGTCTCCGGGGAAAGATCCTCTTCCTCGAAGCTCTGGTATCCGTGGATGGCGACGATGCCGCCTCTCTTGCCGTAGCGTTTCTTGACCTCATTGAACTCTTCCCCGGCAGTATCTCTCTGACAGTTGATGGCCGTGGTGTAGCAGTGGTTCTCCGTCTTCACTTCATCATCGGCATACTCCAGCACGTCGGCCAGATCGGCCAGTTCATCTTCGGTCAGCCTGCCTATGGTCTTCTCCGGATCGTTGGCGTAGTCGATGACATCCCCTGCATTGCCTCTTACTCTCCAGATCTTTGTCACCGCCATATGCTACTCCTCCTTTCCGGCCACATACTTCCTGAAGAGTTTCAATCGTAACTCCTTCAGGTTCATGCTCTCATCGAAAAGCAGGTTCCTGGTCTGGGTGTCCATCACCTCATGGGACAGCTTCTCCAGTTTGTCCACCTGCTCGGCCAGCCTGTTCATGGCACCGAAGAACTCTTTGCCCGGAGCCTCCGGCGGTCTGTATCCACTGATCAGATGGCGGATCAGCTGCGACTCGGGCATGCGGACTGCCTGGGCCTTCCGTCTCAGGTCTTCCGCCTCTTCTTCGGTCAGCAACACTTCTCTTCTCTTGTTGTGTTTCAATTGATCACCTCACTTTGATACGTATGTCTACGTAGGCATACGTAGGGGGTTTGGGGGCGAAGCCACCAAGATGCGCCTTCCCGGTTTTCTACGGGGAAAGGCTTTGCTTGTTCCAGTTAGCGGACATTTCACCCCCGCGTTCTCTTTGTCACTCAGCGTGTCATTTCATGTTCTTTTTCCGGTCTTCCAGGGTCGAACGTGACCCCACGTATGCCCTCTTCTGTTCTGAAAAACTGCTCCGGATAGTCGAACTTCTCCTTGTATTTCTCCTCCAGATCCTTGGGCATGGAGAGGAATTTCTCACTCTCTACCGGTGCATAGCAAAGAAAAAAGTCGCCTGCGATTATGTCCTGCAGCCGACCATCTTCCGTTCTTATTCCCCTGTTCAGTGGCAGTCCGAGCATCTTCCCCTCGTCGTTACAGATGATCGCAACGTCATCTTCAAAGGGCATATACTCCTCGATCATGCCTCCAACCAGGTTCTGCATTGCCTTCAGATCATCGTCGATCTCGATCACCGAAGCTCGTTTTCCCGGTTCCACATAGATCACTTTCAGCTTTTCACTCTTCATTTCATCTGACATGATTATCCCTCTCTTTCCTCATTTGTCTCTGCTGCCTTTGCAGAAAGTGCTGTAACTCATCGTTCATATCCTTGCCGTACCGCGGCGGCTCGTTCCTGATCTCGTAGCGATCACTTAGTTTGGCCTGGATCATCTTCGCCGCCTCCCTGCCTGCAAAGTCGTTGTCGAAATGCAGAGCGATGGTCCTGATCCCCGGATCCTCTTTGAGTTTATGCTCCAGGCTGCCCGGCACTTTGCCCTGAGCAGGGTCACCTCTGGGTGCATAAACTCCACCAAGGGAGAGCATGGGCTCCGCTTTCCACTCACCTGTCAGGTGCTTCATCTTGGTCGCAAAGGACAAGAGATCGATGGCGCTCTCGAATACATGGAGTGTCCGGTTGCTCTCATGATGGTTGATACGACTGTTTCCAAAGGCAACTCCTACCCTTGTCACCGGCAAGATCCCGAAGCTGAATTTCTTGTCGGATCCTGCTGCCTCACCCATGATCTTCTCAGGCTTCGTTGCCCTGAAGCTGGCGTACCTGGCTTCTCCCTTTCGATCAAAGCCAACGAATATGCAGTTGTGATGTGGCAGGGATTCGTATATCAGGCCGTCTCTGATGCAGGTGTCGATGATCTCCCTATCGATGCCACGGCTCATTAGGTAGGATCTGACTTCATCGGTGGTCGGACTCCTGTCCGGCAGAAGCAGTTTCCTTGCCTTTGCATGCTCAGTTGTCTCTGCTTCGGGCACAAAAATAGGAGGCTGTTTCGCCTCCTGCCCCAGAATCTTTTCCATTGCCTTTGTGAAAGGATCGCCCCTGACTTTGATCAGATAGTCTAGGGCCGACGCACCGCCGAATCCCCTTGACCACCACATCCACTTACCGTTGGATATCTTCAGGCTGTCGTGCTCGCGGGTGCAATAGGTCTTCCCCGTCACATGAACCAGCTCCTGGGGCTCATAGTTTCTCAGATATGTCAGCAGATCCATCTCTCTGGCCTTCTCGATCTGCTCCTGTGTGTAATATGCCATCCGCGCCTCCTTGTATTATCATCTTGTAGCTATAACGTACTCATCTGTACATGATGCTATACTGTCTGGGATACTGTGGATTGGTATGCACCTCCTACCACTCGATGGTTTTAGGAAGGCTCCAACCACAGCTCTCTGCAGCATCGTTGATCAGTTAGATACCGCATGACGGTTTATATCGAACAAGGTTACGCCAGCAGCGAGTCCCGTGGTCCGAACAGTATCAGAAGTTATTCCCCGCATAAAGGAGGACACAACATGATTTACGTAGGGATTGATGTTGCCAAGGACAAGCACGACTGTTATATCTGTGATTCGGATGGAGTTGAACTCTACCCTCCATTCATCATCAGCAACAATCGAGAAGGTTTTGAGAAGCTTATGGATTGCATCTGTAAAGCATCCGAGGATTCTTCTAAAGTAAAAGTAGGACTGGAAGCCACCGGTCATTACTCTTACAACATACTCGGATACCTGCTCTCCAAAGGGCTGCTCATTTCCCTGATCAATCCGTTACATACGAATCTGTTTCGTAAAAGTCTAAGCCTTAGACAGACCAAAACGGATAAGGTAGATGCACGTACCATATGTATGATGCTTTCTTCCGGTATGGCTCTTACGCCCTACTCGGATACATCATACCATATGGAGGAGCTCAAATCACTCACCAGATACCGTTTTGACAAAGTCCGTGAACGGGCACAGTTGAAGCAATCTTTATCCAGGTTGGTCACGATACTGTTTCCGGAGCTTGAAAAACTGGTCCCGACGCTCCACATGAATTCTGTCTATACGCTGCTTTCCGAATTCCCGGGCGCAAAACATGTTGCCGAGGCACACATGACGCGTCTGAAGCATCTACTGGCTAAAAGTTCTAAGGGACGCTATGACAGGGATTTCGCCGAAACAGTTCGCAATGCGGCCAGAAACTCCATAGGTTCCGACATGCCAGCTAAGTCCTTAGAGTTAAAGCACACCATTGCCTTGATCCATGTTCTTACCGAGGAGATTGATGAAGTCGAAGCTTCTATCCGAGAAATCATGGATACCATTGATGCTCCGATTCTAGGAATCCCGGGGATCAACTATCGCATGGGAGCGATGATTCTTGCGGAACTCGGTGACTTGAGCCGTTTTTCCTCACCGGACAAAATCCTTGCTTATGCCGGAATGTCTCCGTCCACCTATCAGTCCGGGCAATTGACCTCTTCCTATGCGCATATGGAGAAACGTGGCTCTCGCTATCTTCGCTATGCGTTGTTCAACGCTACACAATATGTCTGTATGTGGGATCCCACATACAAGGCGTATCTTGAAAAGAAGCGATCCGAAGGAAAGCATTACTTCGTTGCCATATCCCATGCGGCGAAGAAACTCGTTCGTCTAATATATCATTTGCAGACGACCGGCGAAGCCTATTACCCAACGGCCTGACCTTATTCAATATCTTCTGCCAGGCATCCTGACGGACGCCTGTTTCGTCATGCAGTTTTCAATGTTCACAGCTGTTCATTGCCGCTTATCTTGACTAACCGAAGCAGCGGAGGGCGACAGCATATTTACCCTTGACTTTTAATAGTTAGTCTTCCTATGTGTCTGCCTGATAGTATAATAGTAATATACATGTGTTCATAATTCCGAATGAAAGGGGTTCTCTAATGAAGAGAAAAATCATTCCTCTGATATGTGTCCTGGCGGCGGTACTGATCGCCGGATTCTTTGCTGTCGATTCTGGCGGCGAATATAAGGGCGATAGACAGGTCGCTTCTACGGGAAGTGATGCAAAGGCAACGGACGGCAAGGCGACCAGCGACAGAGTCGCCAAATACGAGGTCCTCGACAGTCATCTCCACTACGTGGACTTCCTGCAGACTACTGACGGATTTGATTCTCTTATCAAGGAGATGGATGCATCCGGAGTCAAGGATGCCATCATATTCGGTATGCAGATGGCCAAGCAGTGGGATGCGACCATGGAGGAACCTCCCACTTATTATCTTAGCAACGACAGCCGATGCTACTATTATCCTGCGACGGACTATCTCCTGGCCGAGGATCTTCTAGCTCAGCCAAAGGAGGTGCAGGACAGATTCTATCCCTTCATATGCGGTGTAAACACTAACGACAGATTCGCTGCCGACCATATACGCCAGGCTCTGGAAAAATACCCTGATTTCTGGTGCGGGATCGGCGAGATCATGAGTCGCCATGATGATCTGACGGCTCTGACCTATGGCGAAGCGCCCCATGTCAACAGTCAGGTCTTCAAGGATATCTTCGACCTGGGCGCGGAGTACGATCTTCCTGTCCTGATCCACCACAACATCACTGCACAGAATGTGGATGAAGTCATCTATCTGGATGAGCTGAAGGAGGCTCTGGCCCACAACCGCAAATGCAATATCATCTGGGCTCACATGGGCATCTCCCGAAGAGTGGAGATCAAAAATCTCGCCGAGATCGTCGACGAGATGCTTGCGAAGAACGACAACCTCTATGTGGATATATCCTGGGTCGTCTATGACTACTATTTCCTCGGAGATTTCCCCGACAGCTTCAGCGACGAGGACAGTCTCAATGATTGGGTCAAGCTCATAAACAAATATCCCGATCGGGTCATGATCGGTACCGACAAGGTCGGCCACTGGGATACCTACCAGGATGAGGTCTTCAAATATTACAAGCTGCTGGATAAGCTGGATCCGGACGTCGCAAAGAAGATCTGCCGGGACAACGCCCTTTCCCTGATCAGGAAACGATAGCAGAATTGATCATTAGAGGGCGCCCCGGCAATTCTGTCTAATAGCCGAAGCCGTCCCACATATCATAATACAGATCCGCTTCAAGTGAGTCCTGAGCTGAATTACCGTTGGAAGCTATGAATGAAGCCGAAACAGATTCGACCTTACTGCCCTTCCTGAAAGTAAGGCTTGTAGCCGTAGTCTCACTGTTGAACTGGTCTCTGCCACCGTTCTCGTATTTTACAGTTATCTTGACCTTGTATCTGTTCGCACCTGTAACAGCGTTCCAGCTGAGTTCTACTCTCGGATCACCTGCATCGAAGACCTTCGCGTTAACGACAGGTACACTAAGCCGCTTCTGTGCCGACACTGCCTTTGAAGTCTTGCCTTTGGCTTTGACCTTGTAGTAGACGGTGCCCAGGGGCGCACTTCGGTCTATGTATCTCGCAGCTTTTACCGTCGCGATCTTCTGATAACCGGAGCTTTTGGATGTGCTCCTGTATATCACATATTTCTTGGCTTTTTTGACGGGTCTCCATGCAACGTAGTTATTCCCGGACATTCCGCTTGACGCCTTGACATCGAGTTTCTTCACCTTGGTCGGAGATCCTTTGGGCTTTTTTACCCATGCCAGATAGCCGTAACTCCTTGCCCATGACGCGAACTCCGTAAGGCTGCAGCAGTCGACTCTGATGCCGTTCTTCCAGTCCATGTTTCCGTCTGTGAACCAGACGTAATTCTTCGTGACCTTGAGAAGGGCTACCGAATGAGCTCTTCCGCCGCCCTTTTTCTTAGCGCTGAATCTCACATGAGTACCCGGTCTGCAGCTTTTGAGATACTTGTATATATTATTTCCGGTCGGCCTTATGCCTATCTTCTTCTGCTTACTCTTGCTGCCGAACATCTTTCTGATCTTCTCAGCATAACCGTAACACTGGCCCTTGCCTTTGAATCTCTTGTTGCCTTTGCTGTACGTCATAAACACATAGTTGACCACTGCCTGTGTCTTGGCATTGTAGCCCTGGACATCATCGATAAGCACGGACATGTCATCAATGAAGACATCTGACCTCCCCTGGTGCGACGGCGAGTCGGCGTAGGCGACCTGCTGCATGGGCGTGACCGCAAGGGTCATCATCATCAGAGAGAGCATCACTGCTCTTAAAACGTTCTTTTTCATATTCTTCCCCCAAAATTTCACCTTCTGACTACACCCACAGGCCACCAGGCCCCAGGCTGGGCATTGAGTTCATATCTTTTTCCACCCAGCTTGATCCATGTGTTCTTGTGCTGGGAAGCGTACATTATGTAATATCCATTTATGTCCGTTGCACCGCGTGACTTTCCCATAAAGTGGATCTTGCTGCTGATCCCCAGGTCCTTCATGAAATCGTTCATCATATTTGCTCCGGAAACGCATGTACCATTACCGCCATACCAGAGCTGCTTGCCTGTGGCACCGCCTTTGCTGCTGTATTTGCCTGTCGATATGAGATAGCCTATCGCATCCACCATCTGCCACGTAGTCATGTTCGCATTCGCCATCGAATTAATGGTTTTCGTTCTCCATGCCTTGTAGTTTTTATTGGTTTTCTTTGCCTTTGCCTTGCCACGAAAACCGTTGATAATAGTGAATGACCCCAGATTATCATACTCCTGTACCCCATGGTCGATATATCGTGCATTCAGATCGAAGTGTCCCGGTTTGAGAGCCTTGAGAGTCAGATTGAGTTTTACATTTCCATTGCTTTGGTTACTTACCGAATGTGTCACCTTCGCCCTGTTCGCATCGTACTCCAGACCTTGCAACTCTAAGGGCCCCTCAGCTGTGTATCCCTCATTCCATGAATCACCGACGACGAGACTGTAGTGTCCGTTTTTTCCTCCACTCAGGTCATCGGTGCTTCCCACGCTGTTATTCAGTACTCTTACCTTGCACTTGAACTTCTTGCCCTTTACCTTACATGTGAGGACCGTAGTTCCAGCTTTGACCGGTACTATGGTGGCCGACTTCTTTGTTTTCTTGGAAATTTTTGCCACTCCGTTATTCTGAATGGTCCACTTCTTTGCCTTTCCGCCCTTCACAGTGATTTTCTGGCTTCCGCCTTTAGCGATAAACACCGATTTCTTCGAGATCTTCGGCTTTGCTTTTGCCTCGACCTGTTCCGTCGTAAGCGAGACAGTCCCAAGCATGCATACCGAGATCATCAACAGCACTATCAGAATTCCTTTGCCTATGCCTTTCATGCCTTCCTCCTTTTAGAATTGAGTGGTGCACCGGTTCTGAGCCAAATCGCGGTCTTCTTGGAGTTCATTATACCATCTGCAATCTTTGTGGCAAGGTTGAGCGCTCTCACCGGAAGGATAACGAATACTTCTACGCGATCCGTAAGTTCTACATTGACGGTGTAACATATGTTTGACAAACCTACATTTCTGGGCCTCTTCATATGTAATTGTTAGCTGACTTTGGGGCCCTAACCCCTTCTTTTTTCGAGCGGCCTCGTAGATGATATACTCCTTTGTTCCTGGGCAATGCTTGTTGTACTGTTGTCTCCCAAGCTTGAGTTTATATCGGCCAGATTTTACCTGCTGTTGAACGATGCACCAGTTTTGGCGGGTCGTTCAACCTTGAGCGCACGGAACTTGAATTGCTGTGTAGGGACTATGTAATAATCGATTTTCAGATACGGTATTTCATAGTTTTTGCCCTGAAAAGGCAACGGATCGTCTTTGCAGACCCTTGTAATCATCAAAAACTATGAAAAACCCATCTTGATCTCGAATATTTTCATAATGAACTATGAAATAGGGCCTCTGAACTAAAGAATTTACATAGTTGCATGGGAACCAGCGATGCTCCCTCTTCTTTTGTGATCTCCAGCTGACCGGATCTGATGTGTATCTATGCATCATTCGATATCTCTACTGTTCTAAACGACATCTTCCCACCTCTTTCTTATGTATATGACTGGTAGTATAATATAAAAAACATGTCGATGATTTCAGGAAGGGAGTCTCGGACGAACGGAAGAATCATCCCGATAATATGCAGTTGGGGCGGTGTTAGTCCCAGGATCCTTTGCCGTTGATCCCGGTGGTGGGAACAAATGCAGCATTATCTGGGCCCACATGAGGATCTTCCGCAGATCTGCCGCGACAACGCGCTTTTCCTGATCAAGAAGTGATCGTAACAACATCGATCATCGGAGGATACCATTATGGTTTTAGGCAGAGACAAAATCGCATTTCTCGATACTCCCACACCCCTTCACAGGCTTGATCGCATATCCGAGGATCTGGGGGTGGAATTCTACCTCAAGCGGGACGATCTTACCAGCTTCGGCATGGGCGGCAACAAGCTGCGCAAACTGGAATATTTCCTGAAGGATGCCCTGGATCGGGGTGCCACCATGCTGCTTACAGTCGGCGGCGCACAGACCAACCACGGGAGGCTGACTGCAGCGGTAGCTGCCAAGTTCGGGCTCAGATCGGCCATCGTCGCCGTAGATGAATACCCGGGGGAGATCTCGGCAAACCTGCTTCTGGATGGGATCATGGACTGCCATGTCTATCTTGTGAAACAGGGGGAAAGGCAACGCTACTCAGAAGCCCTCGACTCTGCGGTAAAAAAAGTCACCGAAGAATGGGGATCCAGGGGAGAGAAAGTCTATTTCATCCCCATGGGCGGATCCAATGAGGTCGGAGCCCTGGGTTACTATGAATGTGCATTGGAACTTGCAGATCAGATCGATGAACTTGGTCTGGCAGGCCATGACCTTTCGGCCGGCAGTTCTGCACCTCATCTATTCGCAACAGTCGGAAGCTACGGGACCTACAGTGGATTGGCGGCAGCGATCGCTAACGAGGATCTCCCTATCAAACTGACAGGCATCGGTATAGCACCCTTCCCCGACATCAAAAAAGGCGCTCTGGATCATTACGATCAGATACGCCGGACCTACGGTCTTGAAAAGATCCTGACAGAGGATGACTTCGACCTTATCGAAGATTACGACTACGGCGATTACAACAACCCGGTCAGGGAAGTCCGTGAAGCTATCTACTACATGGGCCGAATGGAAGGCGTGATCCTCGATCCCTGCTATACGGGCAAGACATTCAACGCCATACTGCAGATGCTCCGGGAAGGCAGGATCTCACGAGATGAGACCGTAATCATGCTCCACTCCGGAGGCACTCCCGGGATCTACACTAAACACCACCGCATCGAAATGGAAAATGAACTGATGGATCACATTCATATCCTGAGCGATTGGTGATCCATTCCTGATCAATGACTGCTTCTACGCCTTCTGACGAAGACTCCTGCTGCCGCTGTCATGGCCAGGATCATCAGCATAGCACAGGAAACAATGCTGTTGCTGTCGCCGGTTTTGGCGCTGGTTGACTTCGGATCGTTCTCAGCTCCCTTGACCTTTGCCTTTGCAGTCTTGTCGGGTTCTTCCTCTACGTCCTTGACTTCCGGCTTCTCAGGCTCCTCACTCTCCTCCAGCACCTCTGTTGGCTTGGAATTGGTGACCGTGATAGTTATGGTCCTATTCTCCTCATCCTTAACGGGATCGCTGTATGTAACAGCGTAACCATCCCCATCCTTTTCGACGACTTCTACACTCTCGAGAGTCTCGGGATCGGGCAGGTCGGTAAACTCCGCCTGCCAGTCGTTCTCTTCGCTGAGGGTTACGCTCTCAAGCTCGATACCGTTTATGCAAAGGGCAACGGTAACGGGTTTGATCTCTGTGATCTCAACACTATCGTCCCACTTCTTGATCACCTTGAGGCTCCATGTATCCGGATTCTCTTCATCGGGAGGCTGATAGCCGGAGAAAACTCCTCCGTTGGCACCGATACCGCCGCCGCAGAGGGCCGTGTTGTCGTAAATGCGAAGGTCTGCAAGGTTGTTTGCAGCGAGTTTGCCCTCGTCGCTTATGACCGCCTTCAGCGCATAGGAATCTACTGAAGATGCCTTGATCACTGTGGCTTCCTTAGCGTTGTCGTTATATCTGGCTGCATCGGCCACAGCCGCCGAAAGGCTTTCGCCCTCGACCTCACCGTCTTTGTAATACTCCACTCTAGCTCCGCCCAGAACTCTGTCGCTGAGATGGAGCTGGTATTCATTGCCGTCTACAGGATGGACGGTAGCTATGTCGGAGCCTGCGCCCGGTTCCTCGCTGATGCTGTTATCGAATATGGCAACGCCTTCAGATGCTCTGATGGTGGCGCCGCCTGTGGGACAGCACCAGAGTCCGCCGCCCAGACGCAAGGCTGTGTTGTTTGTCAGGACTGCGTTCTTGATGAGCATTGAGCGCTTTGAATTGATGTAGATACCACCACCCCATCTGTCTGCGGTGTTGTTGGATATGTCGCCACCGGTGAGGGTCACACCGTCTATGTTTATGTAGATGGCTCCACCGGAGTTTGCCGAGTTGCCCCTGAATGTGCCTCCGCTTATAAGAGCATCGCAGGTATCCCCCACATTGCCGCTAATGGCTATTGCTCCGCCGTATTTGGCCTTGTTGTTCTCGAACAGTCCTCCACTGACGGTAATGTTTGTCCCATGGAGCGCTGCTACAGTCCCCTTGCCCGGAGACTCGTTGTCGTGGAAGTGGCCGTCCTTGATATCGACTGTGATATTCGGACCGTTGGCCTGTATGACACTTCCCGTACTATAGCTCTTATTGGATCTGAATTCGCCACCATTGATCGCGATAGCCGAATCGTTGTTCTCAGGGTTGCTGGTATCTCCCAGCGCAAAGATAGTTGAACAGGCAGTGTTGTCGGAGATCAGGCCTCCATTCATGGTGAAATCGCCTTTGTTTCTGATCATCACGACGCCGGATGCCATATATCCTTCATAAGCTGCTTTGAAGTCTGTCAGCTTACCGCCATTCATGGTCATGGATCCGCCCTGATTTATAGCGATGCAGCCACCGTACCAGTAGAGGCTGTCCACATCTCCGCCCAGAAGATGGCCTGATTCAAGTATCATCTCGCCGCCCCAAAGGGTCGCTATATTGCCGTGCTCTCTCTCGCCCTTGCCGCCCTTGATGACCAGATCATCATCGGAGGTAGCTGCAATTATCAGTTTGCCGTAGACATCGAATGCGGAATTGACTCCGGATCCATCTATGGTGAGCCCGGGACCATCGTTTGTAATGGTGACCGTCTTGCCCTCGGGGATCACTATGGTCTTATCGAGAGCGACGTCACCGTCAAGAGTTATGGTGACAGAATCACCCGCTTCATCGATCATCGCCTGAAGCCTGTCTGAGACCGAAAGGTCCTCATCAGCAAAAACAGCCGTAGCAGACCCAAAGCCCGCTATGGCTATCATCATCAAAAGTATCATGCTCAGAATGATCCTGTCGCTCCTGCAAAAGGATCCGGCTCTAAAGTTCTTCAAAATCAGTCCCCCCTACTGTGTCGATTTCGGATTTTTTCACGTCCCGTAACCAACTGTAACTGTTTTGTAACCTTTCTGAACTAATGATACTAAACTTTACATAAACTGTAAAGCATTTTTTAATGTTTTTTTAACACTATCGTCCCGAGAACAGAACGCTGTTTATTATTCCTTCCAGATACTCCTGTCTGCCGCTTCCCGGCAGTTTTGGTGCGCCCATCGCCTCGGCGTATTCCGCCAGTTCTTCAAGGGTGATCTCCCCTGCCCTGATCCTGGCACCTATGCCGGTTTCGAAGCTGGAGTAGCGCTCCTCTATGAACCTGTCCACTCTGCCGTCCTCGATGAGTTCGGCCGCCTTGATCAGCCCCAGAGCAAGTGTGTCCATGCCCAGGATGTATCCCTGGAACATGTCTTCAGGCGTATAACTCGGTCTTCTGGTCTTGGCGTCGAAGTTGAAGCCTCCGGTAAGTCCACCGCACTTCAGTACCTCGTACATGCAGAGAGTCGCTTCGTATACGTTGAAGGGAAATTCGTCCGTATCCCATCCCAGAAGCAGATCTCCCTGATTCGCATCGATGCTTCCAAGCATACCGTTTATGGCACTGATCCTCAGATCATGCTGGAAGGTGTGTCCCGCCAGGGTGGCATGGTTGGCCTCGATGTTCAGTTTGAAATCCTTATCCAGTCCGTACTGGCGCAGGAAGCCGATGGCCGTGGCTGCGTCGAAGTCGTACTGGTGCTTCATGGGTTCCTTTGGCTTGGGCTCGATGTAGAAATCTCCCTCAAAGCCAATGCTCCTCCCGTAATCAACGGCCAGATGCATCAATTTGGCAATATTTTCCTGTTCAAACTTCACGTCCGTGTTGAGCAGGGTCTCGTATCCTTCCCTGCCTCCCCAGAAAACGTAGCCTCTGCCTCCCAGCCTGACCGTCAGGTCCAAAGCCTTCTTTATCTGAGCCGCCGCGAAACAGAACACGTCAGCGCTGTTGGTACTTCCGGCTCCATTCATGTATCTTGGATTTGCGAACATGTTGGCCGTGCCCCAAAGGCAACGGATGTCCGTCCCTTCCATCTTCTCGAGGATATAGTCTGATATCTCATCCAGTCTGCTATTGGTCTTCTTTATGTCCTCGGCTTCGGGAACCAGGTCCACATCGTGGAAGCAGAAGTATCTGATGCCCAGTTTCTCCATGAATTCGAAACCGGCGTCAACCTTTGCCTTTGCATGCTCCATGGTCCCCGGCTCTGCACCGAAGGACTTGTCCGCCGTCCCCGGGCCGAACATGTCGGTCCCCTCAGCACAGAGATTGTGCCACCATGCCATAGCAAATGGCAGGTGCTCATTCATCTTCCTGCCCATGATCTCCCTGTCGGGATCGTAGAACTTAAAGGCCATAGGGTTATCAGTCTTTGGTCCTTCGTACTGGATCTTCGCTATCCCTTCAAATATCTCATTCATCAGTGTCTCCTTATCTTTGATCAGATCTATAATCGATCCATCTCATCCAGTTATTGCTCCTAACTATAGACTTATCGCTTCACCGATCGAATCATTTGTCGAACCTGCTGTCTGACTACTGTTCAACATTATAACACAGTTACCTTTCGCCAACATGTTTTGCAACACCGTCTCACCTTCAGCCGATTCTTTCAAGAAAAATGAAGATTTTTTGCAAGAGTTTTTATGCTGCCCTACTTTCTTGCAAAAATTACCATATTTTGTCATTATTTCTTCCATATACTTCCATTTCATTGAAAGAATCGTTGGTAGTAATTTCCAGCTAACAATATCTGGAAATATATGGGAGCAAGACTGCAATCAAAAGGTTGCCTGCATCTGCCTGAGGCTGGATTCCGCAGGAGCGCGGACATCTGCGCGACGGCGCGACCAAAGAAGCCGTGGTGAGTTCGTCCGGGTGGTTCCGGCGAACGAACAGGCGAACTGGGAGAGAGGAGCCTGCAGATGCCAGCGACGAGGACTGAAGCCATGGCAGGTGCAGGCACCTGAAGAGTATGTGGACATCGGCGCTCTTATGGTTGAATCTGCGATAGAATACTGATATTATTAATTGGCAGCGGCGGTGGCGCTGAGCTCATGGCAGCGGCAGTGGCGCTGAGCTCATGGCAGCGGCGGTGGCGCCGCACTGCAAATAAAGAATGAGAAGGAAATCCATATGGGAGAAGTGATCAAAGAAAGAGATTATATGTTCGACACCTTTCGCGGCATACTGATGCTGTCGATCCCGGTGTCACATTTCACAAAGGCTTCGGCCAACTGGTATCAGGCTCTCTACGAGCCCGGATTCGCACATGTATCTTTCTGCGGATTCATGTATATCACGATCAACGTATTCGTCATGCAGGCATTCATGTTCCTGTCCGGCTATTTCTCCAAGAAGCCCGACAGAGCACACGACACTGCATTCAGAGGAGTCCTCTGGCCCTACCTGGTATTCACCACCATCACCATGATCGCAGGTTATGGCTTTGACACGGGCATCGGTCACTGGTTCTCATACCTGACCCCGCCCTTCGCGCTGTGGTTCCTCTTCGCACTGTTCCTGTACAGATTTTTCCTGAGAGATATCATCAAGTTCCAGTGGGCACTGCCCATGAGCATCGTCATGATGTTCGCAGCGGGCGCCCTGCCCTTTAACGATTATCTGGCACTGGGAAGACTGTTCTCATACTTCCCCTTCTTCCTGATCGGATATTACTGTTCCAAGGAGACTCTGGACAGAGTCCGTACACTGAAGAAGCATCCGGTGATCATCGCACTGCTGGCGGCGGTCCTTGTGGGCATTTCCATCTGGCTGGTCTTCTACGGCCCGCGTCTCTCCTGGTTCCTGCTCAAAGACAATGCGGCAGCCCTTGGCGTCCCCCTCTGGGAGGACTTCCTCATGCGGGCTCTGGTCTTCGCACTGGCATGCGGATGGATCACCCTTATGGTGAACATACTCCCCTCGAAGCAGAACTTCCTCTGCTTTGTAGGGACCAACACAATGCCCATATATATCTTCCATCTTGGCCTGAGACACATCATCAAGATCAAAGGCCTTTATCTGGGAGTCATCTCAGCGCTGATCGTAGCCTGGTTCTCATTCATATCCCTGATACACAAGAAGCACAACAACTGGGGCATCTCCATCACACTGACGGTGCTCTCCATTGCAGGTGCCATCATCCTGTGGAACTGCGGTCTGCTGGATCCCCTGGTGGGCAAGTGCCCGAAGAGCCTTTGGATCTTCTATCCCATGGTATACGGAAGCGCACTGCTCACTGGCATATCGCTGTGTGCACCCTTCTGGGTCAAACTCTATGACATTCTGACCGAAGGACCCCTGAGGATCCCCTTCATGGTCAAGTGGCTCGAAGATTTCGGAAAGCCAAAGGAAGATCCTGAAAACGAAGAGGGAAACCCCGAGAATTATGGCGAGACCATGGGCAAAGGCAACTGATCTGCTATGAAAACGAAGCAGCCACCCGCAAACCTACGGATGGCTGTTTTTTTATGGATCCTCCCTGAAGATCTCATTGGTGTTTATCTCATCGATCCACCGATCGTTCCTGTCGGCTGTATCGCTGACGACCTGGCCGTGACCGGTCAGAGCTGCGAAAGGTGCGAACTGAGCCGCCCGGTCCTTCATCTTCATGGGCGCATGCTTTTTGCTTATTGGACGATCCATGTTTATTATGTCGTCGTATCTGTTTGGATCTTTTTCCCGTGTCTTCATGATATGTTCTCCTGAGGCGATCATTCCCTGTGTCCGCCGATCTGCTGGTTCCTCTCGATGGTAGTGGCCCCTTCCTCCAGGTTGGTACCCGTAAGGATGGCATTCTTTCCGAACTTTTCCTTGATGGCGATCATGGCCTTCTGCATCTCTTTTTCCTTCTCAAGTTCCTCACGGGACTTCTTTTCTTCGGCATCACGAGCCTCATAGTCGGTGAACATATCAAGCTGCTCTCCCCCATGAACATCCCTGCCCGGGCCGGCAGCAGGTGCAGACCGCCTGTCCAGGGATGGATCCTCCTTCGCCGCTCTCCTGCCGTAGTCACCGAAACCTTCCATTGGCTTTGCATCCTCACGCATAAGATGGTTTGCCGAAAGTGTAACGCGGCGGACCAGAAGAGATGGATCCATGATCCGATCGAAGAGTTCCATCACCGCCCCGACGATCACCTTCGTCGACGAGCTCTGTCCGGGAAGATTTGCCGTACCGTGGGCGTGTTTCGGAACCTGACGTCCGTAGTAGTCCGTAGTGATCTCTCCGTGATAGTTTCGTGCCCTCTCCGGATCCGTCAGATTCTCTATATCGTAGCCCACAGTCAGAGTGATCTGGTCGGTAGTCAACTCCTTCTTCACCAGATCAAGCACAAGAAGATCGGTCATCTCCTTGACGATGATCCTGGCCTTCTCCCAGGTGTAGGGCTCCTTGAGCACCTGACCGGAATTCAGACTGTTGGACTGAGGTCTGTAGGAGCGTATATCATCCATCGTACAGGGTTCATATCCCCATGCGTGATCTATTAGAAGCTCAGCGTTGACCCCGAAGAGTTTGTAAAGCAGATCCTCGTTGTAGAAGTCCGTCGGTCCTCCCAGAGAGCACCTTGCCACATCCCCCATGGTGTACATGCCGTGGGCGGCCAGCTTCCTGGCATAGCCTTTGCCGATGCGCCAGAAGTCGGTTATGGGTTCATGGGTCCAGAGCCTCATCCTATATGACATCTCGTCCAGTTCTGAGATCCTGACCCCGTTCTCATCGGCGGGCATCTTCTTGGCATCAACGTCCATGGCGATCTTGGCCAGATAAAGATTTGTTCCGATACCGGCCGTAGCCGTGATACCCGTCTCCTCATAGACCGTCTGTATCATCTTCACGGTCAGTTCCCGGGCAGTCATATCGTAGGTCTTCAGATAATCGGTCACGTCCATGAAGACCTCGTCTATGGAGTAGACATTTATATCGTCGGCTGCGAGAAAGCGAAGGTAGATCCGATAGATCTGAGCGCTGTACTTCATGTACAGACCCATCCTTGGTACGGCTGTGATGTAATCCAGTTTCAGAGACGGATCGGCACCAAGTTCCTCGTAGTCGCTGGACGTACCGCTTAGGGGCCTTCCTCCGTTTGCCGCCTGACGGGCGGCGTTTACTTCCTTCACCCTCTGGACCACTTCAAAAAGCCGGGCCCTGCCCGATATGCCGTATGATTTGAGACTTGGGGTAACGGCAAGACATATGGTCTTATCTGTCCTGCTCTGATCGGCCACCACCAGATTGGTGGTCATAGGATCAAGACCACGCTCCCGGCACTCCACCGAGGCGTAGAATGATTTAAGATCTATTGCTACATACGTCCGTTCTTTCATAGTTCAACAGGTGTAGGCATCCTTACTCATCCGTCCCGTCCCCTGCATCGGTCCCTCGCCTGGTCTTCTTCCATTCTTTTATCTGCTCGTATCTTTCTCCGAACCTGGACTCAAGACCCTGGTTTGTAGGCTTATAGTATTGCCTGCCCCTGAGGGCCTCAGGCAGACACTCCATCTCGGTCATCTTCTCTTCATAGTCATGAGCGTACTTATAGCCTTTGCCGTAGCCCACATCACGCATAAGATCCGTGACGCCGTTTCTGATGTGGAGGGGCACCGGCTCGGACAACTGTTCCACCGCATCTGCTCTTGCGGTCAGGTACGCCACATCCATGGCGTTGGACTTGGGCGCCAGAGCATTGTAGATAACGGCTTCCGTCAGGTTCACGGAGCACTCAGGCATGCCGATGAGATGACAGGCCTGAAAGGCTGCCACTGATATCTCAAGAGCTCTTGGATCGGCAAGCCCAACATCTTCGCTTGCAAATCTCGTCACACGGCGTGCGATGTACATGGGATCCTCACCGGCTTCAAGCATGCGGGCAAGCCAGTAGACTGCCGCATCGGCGTCGGAATTTCTCATGGATTTGTGAAGTGCCGATATGAGGTTATAGTGCTCCTCTCCGTCTTTGTCGTATAGCAGCGACTTCTTGGAAGTGCACTGTTCCACGGTCTGCTCCGTGACGCGGGTAACAGCCTCTCCGTTCCCATCCGTCTCCACCTCTCCGTTGAGCACGGCCATCTCCAGGGTTGACAGGGCCACACGAGCGTCTCCGTTTGCAAAGCCGGCGATGACGTGGATCACATCCTCGCTTATATCTATATTCTGATCTCCGAATCCGTTGGGACTTACAAGGGCACGTCTGATGAGCTTCACAAGATCCGCCTCTTCGAGAGCCTTCATGACGAAGACCTTGCAGCGGGACAGAAGCGCCCCGTTGACCTCGAACGAGGGATTCTCCGTAGTCGCCCCGATCAGGATGATGCTCCCCTTCTCCACGAAGGGCAGGAAGGCATCCTGCTGGGCCTTGTTGAACCTGTGGATCTCATCCACGAAGACTATTGTCTTTTCACCGAAGTGTCTGTTGTTGTCCGCTTCCTGCATGACCTTGCGGATATCTTTGATGCCGCTGGTCACCGCCGAGAAGTTGATGAACCTGGCATTTGTCTGGTTGGCAATGACTCCGGCAAGGGTGGTCTTGCCCACTCCCGGAGGACCCCAGAATATCATGGATGAGACCATGTCCTGCTCGATGATATTGCGCAGGATCATACCCTCTCCAAGAAGGTGCTGCTGGCCCACCACGTCGTCGATGGTCTCCGGCCGAAGCCTTGCGGGAAGAGGCTGAGGTACCTTATGATCGAATAATGTCATCTGTTCGTTCATAGTTAGATTATATATCTGCAGAAAAGGAAAATCAAGAACAGTTGTTCTTGTTACAGATTCATGAATATGCTCACCAGTACCGGTACCGATGCGGAGAGAATTGCACCGTGGATGAATGAATAGACGGCTATATCGCTGCTGGTGGATCTTTCGACAACCGGCAGGCTCACGTCCATGGATGTGCAACCCGGAGCCGAATAGCTCTCGATATACCCTACTCTTCTGGCTATCACGGGAACGAGAAGGATGCCGAAGACCTCTCTGAAAACATTGTGCATGAATGAAATTGCACTGACCTTGGTGGAATACTCGGCCAGCATTGCAGGTGCAAGGGAATACCATCCAAGCCCCGATCCTACGCACAGGGCATCCTGAAACCCCATGGGGAGCACCAGAGCAGCAAATGCCGAGCCTGCGATCATAGACAGTATGGATACGAAGGGAAATGCGATTATCCGCCATCCTGCGCTTTTGAAATTCTCCTTGATAGTTCCCTCGACGCCGATATCCATGCCTATGAGTATCAGAAGCATGCAGAGGGACAGTGTCAGGAGATTCCCCGTGTGGGCCATGAAGGCGTCGGGAAGTATGAAGTATCCGGCAAGTATGCCGAGCACCACGAAGGCGACTATGAGTATGGTAAGTGTATTGACTTTTGGTCCGTCTCCGGCTGCACTGTCTTTTTCTTCGAGCTCAGCTCCTTCAGGGGCGATCTTCATGTCTGCTTTCTTGTGCCTTATACCGTACCTGTCGAAGCCGAATATCCGTCTTGCCATGGAGAAGAAGAGACATGCAAAAGCCATGATGATGAGCGTATAGATGAAGGCAATCAGGCCTATGGTATCAAGAGATGCCAGGATCTGCTCGTTGTCACCTATCCTGCTTCCCATGAAAAACACCAGGACGACGATGACGACGGTCATCACCTTCCCTATCCATCGGGGAGCCTTACCTCTCTTCTTAAGTTGTGATCCGATGATGTATCCGACGATGGTGATCGACAGATACAGAAATAAGTATGCCATTATCCTACCGATACGTTTCCTTCGGGGTCTATTCCGATCACATTTCCACCATTATCTCGGATACTCCTGACATAGTCAACATCTTCTTCGGTTATTTCCTCTCCCGGACACACAAGGGGTATTCCCGGCGGATAGGGTATCAGTGATCTGGCACAGATCTGGCCGGCCGCTTCATTCAGCGGGATCCGGTTTTTCTTCGCCGGCACACCGTGCATCTCTCTCCTCTGGGTCCATACGGAATGTACCTCTGTCGATGCGACCTGTTCCAGTTCAGGCATTACCACTTCTTCCACGATCTCCTCTTCTTCAAAGCCCTCCATGCCCTCTCTCCAGGACACGATGTCGCCTCCCGCCTCTCTCATTTCCGCGATCAGATCCTGACCGTATTTCCACGCGATCTCCTTGAGAGCCTTAAGCAGTCTCTCGTAATCGCGACGGGTGTTTCCGATGCCGGTCATGCACATGAGGATGTCCCCGGTAAAGAGTTCCCCGTATACGCCTCTCTCCCTCAGTTCTTCATCCAGAGCCGCACCATCAAGACCTATCCTGCTCATGTCCAGATTTATCTTGGTGGGATCCATACCTGCCGTCCTCATGACCTTGAGACCGGGCACGTATTTGACATCGTGATAGAACCCCATAAGATTGGCATACCACTCCTCGATAAGCTGATCTCCATGTTCCCTCATGATGTACCCATTGATATCGAGGGACTCCATCAGTATGTAGGAGGGACTTGTGCTCTGTATCATCTGGAGCCTGTCCTCCAGATCGAAGAGGTCCACCCTGTCGCTGCAAACGTTCAGGATGGCACTCTGAGTCATGCTTGCCAGGGTCTTATGTGTACTGTTTATTATCAGGTCGGCACCGGCTGTCTCGGCACTTACCGGGAATCTCAGTCCTTTGGTCGTCTCTATATTCGCTGCCGCAAGAGCCTCTTTTTCTCTGATCTGGGCTGCCTCTTCGAATAGTTTGAGATGGGCACCGTGAGCCTGATCCACTATGAGGATCATCCCCGCCTCATGGGCCAGATCCGCAATAGCGCCTATGTCGCTGCATATGCCGTAGTAGTTTGGGCTCGGCAGGATTATCGCCTTTGCATCGGAGTTCTCCCTGATGGCAAAGGCAATGTCTTCCGGGTTCACCTGTCCCGCGATGCCATATTCGGCCACTACCTCAGGATAGACGTAGATCGGCTCTATCGCCCTCATTCTGATACCGTTGTACACAGCCTTGTGGCAGTTTCTTGCCATGATTATCTTCTCACCGGGCACCGCACAGTTCATGATGGAGGCTATGATCCCCGCGCTGCTGCCGTTTATGAGAAGATATGTCGCCCTGGTATCATAGAGAGCCCTGTATCTCTCCATGGTCTCCGCTATTATGCCCTCGGCCTGGAAGAGATTGTCCGCACCGGCTATCTCGGTTATGTCCCTGTCGGGAAAGTTTCTCAGCCAGGGATCAAATCCAAATCTTCTGTAGATCTCCGACCCTTTATGTCCCGGCATGTGGAAGGAGACTGTTCTCATATCCTCGTATTCACTTGTGAACCTGTATACACCCATGTGGAACCTCCCTATTAAGAAACAGGATATGACCCTTTTGGCCATATCCTGTAAACGTTACTTCCTGTAACTATTTGTTGCTGATTGCTGCCTGAGCTGCCGCCAGTCTTGCGATTGGCACTCTGAAGGGTGAGCAGGATACGTACTGCAGACCCGTTCTGTGGCAGAAGTCGATGGACTTGGGATCGCCACCGTGCTCGCCGCAGATACCCAGATGGATATTGGGACGAGTGGCCTTGCCCAGTTCAACAGCCATCTTGACCAGTTTGCCGATGCCGGTCTGATCCAGACTCTGGAAGGGATCATCCTCGAAGATACCCTTGTCCACATATTCCTTGATGATGTTGCCCGTGTCGTCTCTTGAGAAGCCGAAGCCCATCTGTGTCAGGTCGTTGGTACCGAAGGAGAAGAATTCAGCCTCTTCTGCGATCTCATCGGCAGTCAGTGCTGCTCTGGGGATCTCGATCATGGTTCCTACCAGATAATCGAAGCTCACGCCTTCTCTTTCGAATACGCGATCGATGGTCTTGACTACCGTTGCCTTGACGTTGGCCAGCTCGCTCTTCATTCCTACGAGAGGTACCATGATCTCGGGGATGATATCATAGCCCTTCTCTTTTCTGACCTCGATGGCCGCTGTGATGATGGCCTCAGCCTGCATCTCGGCGATCTCCGGATATGTGACCGCAAGGCGGCATCCTCTGTGACCCAGCATGGGGTTGAACTCGTGGAGTTCTTCGGCCTTCTTGGCCAGTTTCTCATAGGGCTTGCCGATTTGGTCTGCCAGCTCGTGGAGTTCCTCATCGGTGTGAGGAATGAACTCGTGGAGAGGCGGATCCAGCAGTCTGATGGTGACGGGTCTTTCGCCCATGACCTCATATATGCCCTTGAAGTCGCCCTTCTGGAAGGGAAGCAGGAAGCTGAGGGCTTCTCTTCTTTCCTCCTCGGTATCCGCCATGATCATGCGACGGATGGCAGGGATCCTCTCCTCCTCGAAGAACATGTGCTCCGTTCTGCACAGACCGATGCCCTCGGCACCGAAATCCACTGCCTGCTGCGCATCCCTGGGATTGTCGGCATTGGTCCTGACCTTGAGGGTCCTTATCTCATCGGCCCATCCCATGACGGTGCCGAAATCGCCGGACAGTTCCGGCGGTACTGTCTTGATCTCGCCCTTGAGGACTTCACCTGCAGTTCCGTCCAGAGAGATGTAATCGCCTTCCTTGAAGACCTCGGATCCGATGGTCAGGCTCTTGCCTGCCTCGTCCACCTTGATCTCGGAACATCCGGAGACACAGCACTTGCCCATGCCTCTTGCGACTACGGCTGCGTGGGAGGTCATTCCGCCTCTTGCCGTCAGGATACCTTCTGCTGCTACCATTCCGGCCAGATCCTCAGGTGAGGTCTCCAGACGGACCAGTATTGCCTTTTCACCGTTGGCAACAGCCGCTTCAGCATCCGATGCCGAGAAGTAGATCTTACCGCAGGCTGCACCCGGTGATGCGGGAAGCCCCTTGGTCAGCTTCTCGGCAGCCTTAAGCTCATCTCCATCGAACATCGGGTGGAGCAGCTGGTCGATCTGACCCGGCTCGATCCTCATTACTGCATCTTCCTTGGAGATCAGACCCTCTTCTACCATGTCGACGGCGATCTTGACGGCGGAAGGTGCCGTTCTCTTACCGTTTCTGGTCTGGAGCATGTAGAGCTTACCTCTCTCCACTGTGAACTCCATGTCCTGCATATCTCTGTAATGCTCTTCGAGCGTGTTCGCGATATTCACGAAGCTTTCATATACTTCGGGGAATGCCTGAGCCATCTCAGCGATGGGCTGAGGTGTCCTGATGCCGGCGACAACGTCCTCGCCCTGGGCGTTGACCAGAAACTCACCGAAGATCGCCTTCTCGCCGTTGACCGGGCTTCTCGTAAAGGCAACGCCTGTTCCTGAGGTATCACCCATGTTACCGAATACCATGGACTGAACGTTGACGGCGGTACCGATGCTGTCGGGGATATCGTTGAGCTGTCTGTAGAGGATGGCTCTTTCGGTGTTCCAGGAACGGAATACGGCTGCCACAGCCTCCATCAGCTGCTCCCTGGGCTCCTGAGGGAAGTCCTTTCCGATCTCGCCCTTGTACATCTGCTTGTATGCTTCGATGATGGTCTTGAGGTCGTCCGTATCCAGGTCCACGTCGAACTCCACGCCCTTCTTCTCCTTCTGTCCGTCGAATATCTCATCGAACTTGGACTTGGAGATGCCCATGACGACGTCACCGAACATCTGGATGAATCTTCTGTAGCTGTCATATGCGAAGCGGGGATTCTCCGTAAGTGCAGACAGGCCTTCGACGGTCTGGTCGTTGAGTCCCAGGTTCAGGATGGTATCCATCATGCCCGGCATGGAGATCCTTGCGCCTGAACGGACGGAAACGAGAAGCGGATTCTCCACATCTCCGAACTTCTTGCCGCTTACGTTCTCCAGATCGGCGATATGCGCGAAGATGTCTTCTACGATATCATCACCGATGGTCTTGTTTTCTTCATAGTATCTTGTGCATGCTTCCGTCGTAACGGTGAAACCGAAGGGGACCGGCAGACCGATCTTGGTCATCTCTGCCAGGTTCGCACCCTTACCGCCAAGGAGATCTCTCATATCCTTGGAGCCCTCATTGAATGAATAGACAAATTTTCCCATTTTTTTGCTACACTCCTAACTCTTAAAACTGCAGTTTATTCTCTATATATTCTCTTACCTCTGTTACGGGTATTCGAATCTGTTCCATTGTGTCGCGATCTCTTATGGTGACACAACCGTCCGCCTCGTTCTCATCGTCTCCGACAGTCTGAAAATCGACACAGATGCAGAAAGGCGTTCCTATCTCGTCCTCCCTGCGGTAGCGCTTGCCGATGGATCCGGCTTCGTCATAGTCAACGCTGAAGTGCTTCCTGAGCTCATCGTATATCTTCCCGGCCTCATCCCCCAGCTTCTTGGAAAGGGGCAGGACCGCCGCCTTGAATGGCGCCAGTGCCGGATGGAGTCTCAGGACTTTTCTTATGTCTTCCTTGCCTTTGCTGTCTGTGAGCACCTCCTCATCATAGGCGTCGCACAGGAATGCCAGAAGCATCCTCTCCACGCCTACGGAAGGCTCTATGCAGTAAGGCACGTACTTTTCGTTGGTTTCGGGATCCATGTAGCTCATGTCCTGTCCCGAATGATTCTGGTGAGCCATAAGGTCGAAATCCGTCCTTGAAGCTATGCCCCAGAGTTCTCCCCATCCGAAGGGGAAGAGGAACTCGATATCCGTCGTAGCATTGCTGTAGTGGGACAGTTCTTCCTGTTCGTGATCTCTTAATTTGATGTGCTCATCCTTAAGTCCAAGGCTTCTGAGGAAGTTGGCGCAGTAGTCCTTCCAGTAGGCGAACCACTCGAGTTCAGTTCCCGGTTTGCAGAAGAACTCCAGTTCCATCTGCTCGAACTCCCTTGTCCTGAAAATGAAGTTACCGGGGGTTATTTCGTTTCTGAACGATTTGCCCACCTGAGCTATGCCGAAGGGGATCTTCTTCCTTGAAGTCCTCTGAACGCTCTTGAAGTTTACGAATATCCCCTGAGCCGTCTCCGGTCTGAGATAGATCTCGGCCTTTGAGTCCTCTGTGACCCCCTGGAAGGTCTTGAACATGAGATTGAACTGACGGATGCCTGTGAAGTCGGATTTGCCGCAGTCAGGACAGGCTATGCCCTTCTCTGCGATGAACTCTTCCATCTTCTCGTTGGACCATCCGTCGACAACAACATCCTCTGTTCCCTGTTCCTTGAGCCAGGCTTCTATGAGCTGGTCTGCACGGAATCTGGATTTACAGGCCTTACAGTCGATGAGGGGATCTGCGAACCCACCTACGTGGCCCGATGCCACCCAGGTCTCCGGGTTCATCAGGATCGCCGCATCAAGGCCCACGTTGTACTTCGATTCCTGTACGAATTTTTTCCTCCAGGCATCCTTGATGTTGTTCTTGAGCTCAACTCCAAGAGGACCGTAGTCCCATGTGTTGGCAAGTCCTCCATAGATCTCGGATCCGGGGAAGATGAAGCCCCGGTTTTTTGCCAGGGCCGTTATCTGTTCCATAGTGATTTCTGTGCTCATATCTATTCTTCTTCTGCCTTTTCTTCCTCTGCCTCTTCGTCGGCTTTTTTCTTGGAGCCGGCCTTTTTCTTGGCTGTCTTCTTGGCTTCTTCCGCTACGTCTTCTGCCTTTTCCTTAAGATCTCCTGCAGCATCCACTGCCTTATCCTTCAGGTCATCGGCCTTTTCCTTCAGGTCGCCTGCTGCATCCACGGCCTTGTCGTAGATGTCAGTTTCCTTGATCTTGTCCGTATACTCGTCGGCTCTTGCCTTACCCTTCTCGTAGAGCTCGCCGCCCTTGACCTTCATCTTCTCGGCAACATCGCTGCCCTTTTCGAAGGCTGTGCTCACTGTGTCGGAGACTGTGTCGCTCACATCGATGATGGTGCCGTCGGTCTTGACGACCTCGATGACGCACTTGAATCCGAATGCGGCAACGACTGCTACTATCGATGCCAGAGGCGCTATGCAGATGCCTACGATGCCTGCGTTCACGGGAACGTTGAGGATCACATCGTCCTCGCGCTTTACCTGGATCCTGGCTACGTTGCCTTTTTTGATCAGGTCCTTGAGGGATGCGAAGAGGGCCTGTCCCTTCTCACCGAAGCCACGCTCTCTCTTACCGGCATTTACCGTCTCCTCTATTGCTATTATCGCATCGACTACGCTGCCGTCCGTCTCTTCAAGAGCTTCCTTGGCCTCCGCATATGTGACGCCGGTTCTGTCTTTTACCAGTTCGATTTTTTCCAGAGTGATCTCCATCTTGTTTCCTCCTTTTACTAAACGAGTTCTTCGCTTTTTATGTCCGTAATGTCCAGATGACAGGCCGCATACTGTCTGACTATCTTCTGCAGCAGCTTCCCGTTCTCTTCATTCAGGGCAATGTTCTTAAGATTTTCAAGCGGTACTTTCGCAAGATAATCCAGCATCTTCACTATATCAAATTTATCGCAATAAATCAATGTAGACCTGCCCTCTTCCTCCACGGTTTTGAGGCAGTTTTCGCAGACGATGCCGCCGTCCTCGATACTGAAATGAGAGGCCCCGCTCCGGCTTCCGCAGATGACGCACCCGTCCAGTTTGGGCATGGTCCCCGCAAGTCTGAGCAGTTTGATCTGATATGCCAGCACCAGGGTCCCAAGACCTTTGTCCCTCTCCTCGAGTTCCTTGAAGAATGCGATGATAAGGTCAAAGATGGCCGGAGCCGGCATCTCCTCGGGCAGGGCCTTGTCGGTGAATTCCAGCACGTAGGCTCCCTGCATGTATTTGTCCACGTTCTCGCCGATCCCGTAGAAGCTTCTGATCACGTCGGCGGAGTTGATGTTGTAGCTGTCTCTGTTCTTGAACAGCTCATATCTGCCGTAGGTGAAGGGCCTGACAGCAAGGGCCCCCTTGCTTTTGCCCCTCTCTCCTATGCCTGTCCCCGCGCTGATCTTGCCGTAGGATCTTGTGAAGAGGCGGATCATCTTCCTGTTATATGAGGTCCTGATCTGTCTCAGGACTATGCCTTCCGTATCTGTAAGCATCCCGCTTTATCCGATCTGTCCCCCGACTATTTCTGGCGGCCGTATCCGAACTGGGAAAGAGCGAAATCACTGTCTCTCCAGTTTTCCCTTACCTTCACCCAGGTCTCAAGGAAGACCTTCGTTCCCAGGAAGGCTTCCATCTCTTCCCTTGCGCTTTTGCCTATGCCCTTGAGCTTGCGTCCGCCTTTTCCTATTATCATGCCCTTGTGCGACTTCTTCTCGCAGTATATGACCGCCGATATCCTGACCAGATCATCTTCCTCCTCGAAGGCCTCTATCTCGACGGCGACACCGTGAGGTACTTCGTCCTGCATGTAGAGAAGGACCTTCTCCCTTATTATCTCGGAGGCGATGAACCTCATAGGCTCCTCGCTGACCTGATCCTCGGGAAAATACATTGGACCTTCAGCCATGAAACCTGAAACCGTATCCAGAAGTTCATCCACACGGGTGTTTTTAAGGGCCGATATCCCTATCATCCTCTGGAATATGCCGGTGGATCCGTACTCATCGTATATCCTGCGGAATTTTTCCGGATCCAGTTCATCCACCTTGTTTATCACAAGGATCCTGGGTGTGTCCGTATCCTCCAATAACCCTGAAATATAGCGGTCCTGAGGGGATCTTTCCAATTCTTCGTCTACCAAATACAGTATTACGTCCACCTCGTTGAATGTGCCAAGAGCAGCCTCTGTCATGAAATTTCCCAGCTTGTTCTTGGGTTTGTGGATTCCGGGAGTGTCGATGAAGATGATCTGGACTCCTCCATCCTCCGCATTAAGGTCCGTATATATCCCTCTGATGGTATTTCTCGTGGTCTGAGGCTTCTCTGTGGTGATGGCTATCTTCTCTCCCAGTATGGCATTTAGGAGGGTGGATTTACCTACATTTGGTCTTCCTACTATAGCTACGAATCCGGATCTCATGTCTATTCTCCGTCTTTTTCTCTGTTTTTAAGTACGAATGCGTCAGGAATAAGCTCTCCGAGACTTCTCGTCCTGAGTTTCCCCTCGCCCTGGCAGGTGATCACTCTTATATGGGTCCCGAATTCAGCCATGAACTGACGGCATATGCCGCAGGGTACGGCCTCTTCCTCCCCTGCCGAGACGGCTATGGCTTCAAAGTCCCGAACGCCTTCTGATATTGCCTTTGCAAAGGCAACTCTCTCTGCGCAGATCGTCCCTCCAAAGGATGAATTCTCGATGTTCACCCCTGTGAACACCCTTCCGTCTGATGTCAGAAGGGCTGCACCTACTCTGAAGCCCGAATATGGTGCATAGGCATTGGTCCTGGCCTGCCGAGCCATCTCATAGAGCTTTTTGTTGTCAATATTTTCCATATTTCTTCCTCCGGCCCTTCAGCGCTCCAGGCCCAGACCTTCCATTATCCTGTCTTCCTCTGCCCTCATCAGCTTTCTTTCCTCATCTTCCAGGTGATCATAGCCCAGCAGATGAAGCATGCTGTGGACGAAGAGATATACGAGCTCCCTGTCTTCGGAATGGCCGTATTCTGCGGCCTGTTGTCTGATCTTTTCGCCGCAGATGACCACGTCTCCCAGGGATATCTCCTCCGGACTGTCCTCCCCTGCCTCCTCGCCGATCATATCAAGATCTGCCATCAGCTCATCTCTATCCCCGTACATGGGAAAGGAGAGCACGTCGGTCACCGAATCCGTATCTCTGAACCGTCTGTTGAGTTCTTTTATCTCATCCTCTTCGACGAAGGAAACGCTGACAGACAGAAACCCCTCATCATCGGATATACCTTCAGCGGCGATACATGCATCTGCAGCCAGATCCATGAGTTCCCGCTGTTTATCCGTGGGCATGGAACTGCCTCCATCCTCTGCTAACCAGATGATCATTTTCTCTTCTCGTACCTTTCGTAGGCGCTGATGACCTTCTTCACCAGCTGGTGGCGCACTACGTCAACCTCTCTCAGCTGACAGAACTGTATCTCTTCAACATCTTTAAGGATCTTCCTGCATTCGATCAGACCGGATCTTTTGTCCTTTGGCAGGTCGATCTGGGTTATGTCACCTGTAACTACCACCTTGGAATCGAATCCCATACGGGTAAGGAACATTTTCATCTGCTCCGGCGTGGTGTTCTGCGCTTCATCCAGAATGATGAATGAGTTGTCCAGGGTACGGCCTCTCATATATGCCAGCGGCACCACTTCGATGGTCTCCTTCTCTTTGAGTCTCAGAGCCGTATCCCTGCCCATAACGTCGTAGAGTGCATCATAAAGGGGCCTGAGATAGGGATCAACCTTCTCCTGAAGATCTCCCGGGAGGAATCCCAGGCTTTCACCGGCCTCGACCGCCGGTCTTGCCAGGATGATCCTCTTGACCTCCCTGTTTTTGAAGGCATTGACGGCCATGGCCACCGCAAGGTAGGTCTTGCCCGTTCCTGCAGGGCCGATACCGAAGACGATATCCTTCTTCCTTATGGCGTCCACATAGGTCTTCTGTCCCATGGTCTTGGGCCTTATTGGTTTGCCCTCATGGGTGAAACATATCACATCCTTGGATACGTTCTGCTGGGAATAGGATATGCCTTCACTGTTCAGGTCGGTGATGTAGCCGACCTTCTGCTCGTCGAGTCCCTCGCCTCTCCTCAGAGTCTCGATCATCTCGCTCAGGATGGCTGCAGCTTCCTTCGCCCGTTCACCTCTGATGATGATCTGATCGTCTCTTTGGACGATGAACACGTGATATCTGTTCTCCATGTCCCGCAGATTCCTGTCCAGACTCCCGAACAGTTCACTCCTGTCGATGGACTCATCGATGGTCAGTCTCGCTTCTTCGAATATGTCTCGGATCCTTTCCAATACTCTCTTTCCTCCTCAGTATCAACTGTCTTTGATCACAGCTTCCGCAGCTCTTATTCCGTCCAGTGCGGCCGACATGATCCCTCCGGCATATCCCGGACCTTCCCCTGCCGGTATTATACCTCTTATAGTGCTGTTCATTCTATCATCTCTGATTATTCTGACAGGAGACGAGCTCCTGGTCTCCACCGCCGTAAGCCTGGCTCCTTCTGAATCGAAGCCCTTGAGTTTCCTCCCAAGATGAGGCATAGCCTCTATGATGGAATCCGTTGCGAACTTTGGGATACAGGCCCTTAAGGGATCTTCCTCTTTCCTCCTGAAATCTCCCCAGGTGCTCACGGGAAGGCCTTCTGCCCTGTTCACGTCCTCCCTGCGCGCTGTCTCCCAGGCAAGTTTCTCATATTTCCTCTGAAAGGCAATGCCGGCCAGAGGATCATCCCCCGTGGAAAAATCATCGGTCCTCACATCCACCAGCAGCCCGCTGTTTGCCCGCAGGCCGTCTCTTGCCATATCGCTCATGCCGTTGGTCACCAGATGTCCCTCCGATGAGGATGCGTTTATCACCCTGCCTCCCGGGCACATGCAGAAAGTATATACTCCTCTTCCGCTCTCACATCTGTGATTGAGCTTGTATTCCGCAGGGCCGAAGACCTCCGCCAGAGCCGGATCTCCATACTGGCTCCTGTTTATCTCCTTCTGGGGATGTTCGATACGAAGGCCTATGCTGAAGGGCTTCGGTCTCATCTCGAGACCTTCCCGGGTCAGCATCCTGAAGGTGTCCTCCGCGCTGTGGCCTGTGGCCAGTATCAGCTCCTTTGCCTCTATCCTTCCCGCTGAAGTAATAACGGCTTTAAGCCTTCCATTTTCATGTTCTATTTCATCGAGCCTGGTCGAAAACCTCACTTCCCCACCCAGCTCTTCTATCTTCTTTCTTATCCGTGGCACGATCTGCCTCAGTCTGTCGGTGCCTATGTGGGGCCTGGCCCTGTATCCGATGGCAGGATCTGCTCCCGCCTCTATGAACTGGTCCAGTATCCAGCCCATCCTCCTGTTTCTGACACCGGTGGTCAGTTTGCCGTCGGAGAAGGTGCCTGCACCTCCTTCGCCGAACTGGACGTTGGATTCAGGATCCAGCTCTCCTCCCTTCCAGAAACTCTCCACGTCGGCGATCCTCTGATCCATGGCCCTGCCCCGCTCTATGACTATGGGCCTGGCGCCTGCCGTAGCAAGGACGAGGGCCGCAAAGATTCCAGCCGGGCCGAAGCCTGCGATCACAGGTCTTGAGCCTCTGTCACCTTCCCATTCAAGTTCCTTTGCCGGGTCATATCCTTCCCCAGTGTACTCGGGAAAAGGCAACCGATCCGGGCTTTCGAAAGCAAGGGTGAATACAGCTCTCACATCCGGTTTTTTTCTCGCGTCTATGGACTCTCTGAGTATGGTGATCCGACTAAGTGCGTCAGGATCGAAATCTCCCCCGCTCTTTGAAAGGGTCTTTTTTATCTTTTTTATCAGTCCGCTTCGTATGTATCTGTCTCTCAGATCAGCATCCCTGTATTCTTCCGCTCTGAGGCTTATCTCCGATGCTCTGTATCTCAAAGTCCTACCTCTCCCTGATCTGATCCCTGATCTTAAAATCTGCATTTATCGCCTTTGCAGCCAGTATCCCCGACTCCCAGGCATGCTGGAGATTGAAGCCTCCACAGGGCCCCTGTACATCCAGTATCTCACCTGCGAAGTAAAGTCCCGGGCAGATGGTTGAAGCCATGGTCTCTTCGTCTATCTCATCCAGCGCCACTCCACCGGCTGTAGCCTGAGCCCTGTCCCAGCCCCAGACTCCATCTATCTTCAGTTCTTTGTTCTTCAGCTCCGATGGCGGGATCCATTCTGCGAGAGGACCCGTCACTATACCGAAACTGTCGGCTCTTGAAAGGACCTCCTCTTCGCTCATTTCCGGCGCAAGATCCATCTTCAGGGTGAACCTCAAAAGACCTTCGCCCGGTGTCTCGGAGGGCCTGATCTTTATGTGAGGGGTCAGATCGAATACGCATATGCCGGATATCCCATCCCGTGTGAACTGGATCTCACCGGTTTCCTCTGCTATGACTTTTCCGTCCTCCATGAGGCACACGCGCCCTCTCGCCCGTACGCCGGCCACATTCTCCGGGACGTCCACACTAAGGCCTGTGAGTATTGGATATGTCCTTGTCACACTGTGTCCAAGACCTTTGCAAAGACCGTATCCGTCTCCCGTCGTACCCATCCTGGGGGCGGCTTTTCCTCCCATGGCTATGAGCAGGATCGTTGCCCGGATCTCTTCATGATCATCCCGGCCCTCCCTGCCATCGGCATGGGTCATCCTGACTTTGAATCCCGATGTGGTTCCCTGTTCATCCGGGAGTTTTTCTATGTCTGTGACTTTTTTCTTCAGTTTCCAGTCGATATCCCTGCCCTCAAGGCCTTTTCTCAGCACTCCTGCCACATCTGCCGCTACCATTGAGTATGGGTAGTAGCGCCCCTCTTCGTCACACCTGGTTTCAAGGCCCAGACCACGAAAAAAATCCAGGGTCATCTCATACCTATGACAGGCCCGGTTGGTGAGATTGCACCTTCCCCCGCCTGTCACCAGGATCTTGCGACCCGGGATCTCATTCTTGTCTATGATACATATACTGAGAGCCGGATCCAGAACATTTGCCGCCGCAAGGCCCGCTGCTCCCGCTCCTATAATGCATACATCATAGTTTTGATTCATCTACTACAGCTCCTATGGTCTCCAGATTCTCGGCGATGGTTTCCGCCTTCTTCTGTTCGTCCTCTCTTGCTTCGAGACGCTCTGCTACTGCCTTAGGGGTCTCGTCTTCACCGGATATCTTCACAGGATCTCTTCTGCGCTTATATATCCTCACATAGTCCCTCTTCTCATGGGGCATATTGACACCGAGTTCTATGACGTTGATCCCCTGCATGCAGAGGAATATCCCCAGCAGGAACACGACCGACACCCAGGCCATTATGGGATTTATGAATCCGAATACGCCTACGATTACCGTGAGTATGCCCGTCACGAGGGTGGATCTGAAGTTTGTCCTCTTCTTGTCCCTGTTGATGCGGGATGCCGCCTCTATACGCAGGATCCCCGATACCAGGACCCACATGCCGAAGACCATGGGTATGGCCACTTCGACCACCAGCTGGTTACAGAGGACAAGTATACCCAGCACCAGAGTGATGAGCGCATCCACAAGGATCCATCCGTTATTGTCGCCCTTGTTGTGGAGCCCTCTTCCAACCAGATAGGCCAGGGTATGTATGACGCCGTTTATGACCATTACGATCCCGATGACGAAGGCCAGGTTGAGGAAGGTCTGTCCGGTATTTACAAAGCAGAATACCCCGCATGCTAACATCAGGACTCCGCTGACTATAGTCAGTGTTCTCATTTCTACCTCCCCTTACCAGATATCATCGAATTCCCTGGTCTGGAATCCGTCGTTATCGTCCTTATCGTCTTCTATTCTGGCTATGAGGGTAAGAATGACAAAAAGTCCTCCCGCTATAGCTATTATTTTTCTCAGATTGCTGTTAAGTCTGTGCAACACTTGTATTTCCCTTCTTTCTAGGTATTCATGATAACACGGGTGATTCTAACACATAATTGTGTTCATTCAAAGAAGATGATCAGCTGATGGTGTTAGCCAGGTCGTACATCCTACGATTGAATTCTCTGGTCATTTCCAGCGCCTCGTCCAGGTCGTAGGCGACCACCTCTCCCTGGCATATGCCCACAGCCTTGCTGTCCTCATCGTTGTACAGAAGCTCAACGGCCTTTTCCGCAGTGACCGACGCCAGGACCCTGTCCTGCTGAGTCGGACTTCCGCCTCTCTGTATATGTCCGGGCACTACAGCTCTCGTCTCCCTTCCCGTCGTCTCCTGAAGTATCCTGACCAGTTCATCGGTACTCATGTCGATACCTTCTGAGACGAGGATCAGGCTGTGTCCTTTGCCTGCGCTCTGCCCCTTGATCACCTGGGTGCAGAGATGATCGATATCCATTTCGATCTCCGGCACCAGTATGCCGTCGGCACCACCTGCAAGTCCTGCGTGAAGGGCGATATCTCCGCATCTTCTACCCATGACTTCTATTACCGTCGCTCTGCCGTGGGATGTCGAGGTGTCTCTTATATTCGATATGAGACCGAGGACCGTATTCACCGCCGTGTCGAATCCAATAGTGTAATCCGTATATCCCAGATCGTTGTCTATGGTTCCGGGAAGACCCATGACCTTGAGTCCTCGCTTCACCAGGTCTCTTCCGCCTCTGAAGGATCCGTCTCCTCCGATAACGACCAGTCCTTCTATGCCGAATACATCCAGGACCCTCATTGCCTTTTCCTGCCACTCATCCTCGAAGAATCTCCGGCTCCTTGCTGTCCTGAGTATGGTCCCGCCCCTTTGGAGAATGTCTCCAACAGAGGCCCAGTCCATCTGGTTTATCTCACCGTCGATGAGACCCTCATAACCATGCATGATCCCGTAGACCTCCATGTCTCTTGCGATGCCGGACCGGACCACGGCTCTGATCGCCGCGTTCATTCCCGGAGCATCTCCACCGCTTGTCATGACACCGATTTTCTTCATCTTATCTTCCTCAACTTTCCTGTTGTTTTTGTTCTTCTATTTTGTAGTTATCCTGACCGACAAGGTCGATCATTCTTCTTTCGAATTCCTCATCGGGGCTGACCCAGAGTTCAGGACCCGTTCTGAATGACGATGCTTTCGCGCCTTCCGCAGCAGGCATGTAGATTATGGCCTGATATGCTCCCGGATGATCGGCCATAAGTTTCTGCAGTCTGTCCAGCATGCCTTCCCTGTCTCCGGCTATGCTCCCTTCTGTCATACGGATCTTCACCAGGCCCTCAGGTCTTTTTTCCCCGGTCTCTTGCGGCTTGGGCCTGCTCTCCTTCATCTCCTTCAGATCCACCACCCTGTCGGCCAACAGCTTGGGCACCTCACCTTCCTTGAAGTTGACTGTGCCCGTTATGGCTATGACCCTGTCCTCTTCGATGAGGTCGTGATATCTTTCGAAAACGTTGGGAAATACTACGACTTCCACCGTTCCGAGAAGATCCTCGAGATCGACGAAGGCCATCATCTTGTTGTTCTTCGTGACCAGGTTCTTCCTGCCCGTGACTATGCCTGCCATGGTCACCTTCATTCCGTCGGTGACCTCAGATGCGGCAGGACCGCTCTCCTCCATGGACACGCCATCCTCTTCCCTGTCCAGCACAGCTGCCAGTCTGGCAGAATCCATGGTTGCCATATCCCTTATCATATCCTGGTAGTTATCCAGGGGATGTGCCGTTATGTATACGCCCAGCATCTCCTTCTCCTGAGCCATGAGCATCTCCTCATCGAAATTGCTCACCTCGGGAAGTCTGCTGAGTCTGTCCGAGCTGCTCATGGTGTCGCTGTTGGTCTGAAACAGCGACATCTGTCCCTCCAGATTGTGCTTCGCCTGAGACTGGGCCGACTCGATGAGGGATTCGTGGATCACCAGGTGTGCCGCCCTGTTGGTGTCGAAGCTGTCCATGGCCCCTGCCTTGATCAGGCTTTCTATGCCTTTTTTGTTCACCCTCCTGATATCCAGATTGTCGATGAACTGGAATATATCCTTCGGAAATCCCTTTTCCTCTCTGGCCTGAATTATGGCTTCGATGGCTCCCCTTCCCAGATTCTTTACGCCCAGAAGTCCGAAGCGGATCTTTGGCACCTTCCTGCCGTCGACTTCGTCGTATACCACGGTGAAGGTCTCGCTGCTCTCGTTCACATCGGGGGGCAGTATCTCTATGCCCATCTCTCTGCAGTTGTGGATGTAGTTGGCCATGGAGGTTGCATCTCCCATGACGCTGGTCATGAGGGCCGCCATGAATTCCACCGGATAGTGTGTCTTGAGATATCCGGTCTCGTAGGCCAGGACCGCATAGGCCGCCGCATGCGATTTGTTGAATGCGTACTCGGCGAAGCTGATCATCTGATTGTAGATCTCCTCCGCCGCCTCCCTCGGCACTCCGTTCCTGACGCAGCCGGGGATCAGCACATTGCCCTCTTCATCCGTCTGTCCGTTGATGAAGACCTCTTTTTCCTCCAGCATGACGGACATCTTCTTCTTGCTCATGGCCCTGCGCACAAGATCGGATCTACCGTAGGAGTACCCTCCCAGGTCCCTTACTATCTGCATGACCTGTTCCTGATATACCATGCAGCCGTAGGTAACATCCAGTATGGGTCGAAGAGCCTCGTGGACGTACTGGACGTGATCCGGATTCTGCTTGTTGTCGATATATGTGGGTATCGAAGCCATGGGTCCCGGTCTGTACAGGGCGATGCCGGCGACTATGTCTTCGAAGCAGTCGGGCTTCAGATTCTTCATGAAAGCCGTCATGCCACCGCTCTCCAGCTGAAATATCCCCATGGTGTTTCCTGCCGCTATGGTCTCGTAGACCGCAGGATCGTCGTATTCCATCTTCGCAAAGTCGATTCTGAGCCCGTGGTTCTTCTCTATCATCTCAAGAGCATCCCTGATTATGGTCAGGTTCCTGAGGCCCAAAAAATCCATCTTGAGAAGTCCAAGTTCCTCTATGGTCGTCATATTGAACTGGGTGGCAAGCCCCTTGTCCGTCAGATAGAGGGGCACATATTCATCCAGCGCCTTCTTTGATATGACGACTCCCGCCGCATGGGTAGATGCATGTCTGGGCATACCCTCTACGGCTCTTGCCATATCGATGACCTGTCTTGTGGTCTCATCGTTTTCATATTTTTCCCTGAGTTCCGGGCTGGTCTCAAGAGCCAGGTCTATGGTCATGCCCAGTGCGAAGGGTATGGCCTTAGCGATGGCATCGGTCTCCTGATAGCTTATGCTCATGACCCTGCCTACGTCACGGACCGCCTGTTTGGCCTTCATGGTCCCGAAGGTTATTATCTGAGAAACGTTGTCCGAGCCGTATTTCTCCGTCACGTAATCGATGACCTCACCTCTGCGTTCATAGCAGAAGTCTATGTCTATATCCGGCATGCTGACACGCTCAGGATTCAGGAATCTTTCGAAGATCAGCCCATACTTGATGGGATCCACATCGGTTATCTTCAGGGTGTAGGCCACAATGCTCCCGGCAGCCGAGCCTCTGCCCGGGCCAACCATTATCCCCTTGTTTTTCGCATAGTTTATGAAGTCCCAGACGATGAGGAAGTATTCGATGTACCCCATGTCTTCTATGGTCTTAAGTTCGTAGTCGAGCCGCTCCTTAAGAGAGGGATCGGGATTCCCGTATCTTTCGGCGAGACCCTCCTCGCAGAGCTTCCTCAGATACTGACCGTTGGTCATACCATCCGGTGCCGTGAAATCCGGCAGATGGAGTTCTCCGAAGGTGAATTCCACATTGCACCGCTGGGCTATCTTATGTGTATTCTCTATTGCCTCGGGGATATCTGAGAAAAGCTCTCTCATCTCCTCTTCGGATTTGAGATAGAACTGGTCTCCGGAGAATCTCATCCTGTTGGTTTCCTCGAGAGTGCTCTGGGTCTGGATGCACATGAGTACATCCTGGGATCTGGCATCCTCCCTCCTGACGTAGTGTACGTCGTTGGTGGCGACCAAAGGCAACCCGGTCTCCTCGTGGAGCTTCATCATAAGGGGCCTTATCCTGGCTTCTTCCTCCAGGCCCTGATCCTGCAATTCCAGGAAGAAATTTCCATCCCCGAATATCCGGGCCATCTCGAGAGCCTCTGCCTTGGCTCCTTCATAATCGCCGTTCAGCAACCTGTACTGGACATTGCCCGCCAGGCACGCGCTCAAAGCGATCAGACCCTCCGAGTGTTCCCTCAGAAGATCCTTGTCGACCCTGGGTTTGTAGTAGAAACCGTTGCGATAGCTCTCGGACACCACCTTCATCAGGTTTCTGTATCCGACATCGTTCTCAGCAAGAAGTACCAGATGTCCCTGGTACTTATCCTTGTCTACGTCCTTGTCGAATCTGGTCCTTGCCGCAGTGTAGACTTCACAGCCTATTACGGGCCTGATGCCCTGGGCCTTACACTCTCTGTAGAAATCGATGACGCCGAACATGACGCCGTGATCGGTTATTGCAAGGGAATCCATGCCAAGTTCCACGGCGCGGGAGACAATGTCCTTTATCCTCGAAGCGCCGTCGAGAAGACTGTATTCAGTATGGACGTGTAGATGTGTAAAAGCCATCCAAACTCCTTATATAACAGATCAGTAATGTACCAGCACCGGTGTGCTGTATTCCACCATGTCGAACAGTTCGGGCATCCTTGCTGAGGGAACGTTGACACATCCGTGGCTGCCCCCGCTCACATATATGCTCCCGCCAAAGGACGATCTCCAGCTGGCATCGTGCATTCCATATGCCGATCCCAGGAAGGCCATCCAGTAGTTGACGAAACTGCTGTACTTGGTGCCGTTGGAGTTACGTCCCTTCAAGGTGATGTTCGTTGCCTTGTTGATGACACTGAACAGTCCTGTGGGCGTGCTGTATCCCTCATTGACGCAGCCGGTGACCACGTCGGTAGCAAAAGCTTTCTTGCCGTTCTCATAGTAGACGAGGCTCTGGTTGCTTATGTCTATATCGACGTATGTGCTGCCTATATTGTTTGAATACTTGCCGTATCCAACGCTGGCCCATTCAGGCTCCCGGGTCACATCCTTGCCTTTTTTGACGTTCTTGATGAGCTTTTTCACCTCGGCCTCCTGATCCACTTCCCAGCCATAGGTGGCGTAGTCGACAGTTACGGTCTTGCCGGCAAGAGTCTTGATATTCTTGGTCTTGCCTACGTTGTCGTACTTTTTGGCGATGCCTTTGACAAACTTCTTTACGGCTTTCTCTTTTATATCTCCCGACATGTCGTCCTTGTAGAACTTGAGCAGATCTTCTCTGGAAAGGGTATAGGATTCTTCTCCCAGGTCGTAGACGATCTTCTGATCCAGATGGTCTCTGCAGAATTTCTGATACTCCAAAAGCCCGGGATCGTCGCTCTTGACATCGGGGATGTCGATGTATTTTTCGCTTGTGAAGACGATCTTCGTCTCCCCTCTTTCGATGCAGTCTATAACATCCTCCATGAACTTGTCTTCGTCAGGTTTATCTCCATAGACCTCATTGACGATGGCAAAGTCCGGATCCTTGATGTCCACGTATGCATCCTTCGATTCTGTCACATCTCCATGGTCCAGAAACTCCAGTCCCTTGACGGACCTGGTGAACTCGTCGCTGCATTTGGTGACCTTCATGGGTATGTTTACTGAGACGGGCACGTTGAGATAGTGGTTCAGTGCCGAGAGTACTTTGTGATCCTTTTTTGCCCTCGCCACCTGGTCGGCAATGTCGTATTCGCATTCGGGTTCGATTATGGCGGCAAGGACCTCGTCCAAAGCTCCCACCACCAGAATATTGTTGGAGTTCCACTTGGACGTTATGGCCTCGGTTGCCTGATCGTAGTTCATCCCATAGCAACGCACGCCGTTGATGATATATCCATCTTCGAACTTTTTGCTCTTGTATTCGTATGATTTGGTGTACTGGACAGTCATTATACCCAGTGAAGCGATGGCTGCCAGCACAAGTGCCGCTATAAGTATTATTGCCTTTCTCATATTGTCCCGATTATCTCTCCTCCCGGCGCTTCTTCGCCAGGGCACGCGCTCCTACCCATACCACATATGCGATGGCACAGGCGATGAGGTACATCACCATTGTTCTGGTATCTCCTGTGAATCCCAGGAACTTTCCGAAGAAACTGGCTCCCAGCATGAATATCCAGAACAATATGATCTTCCCTATGACTCCGTCGAACATTGCTTCACCCCTATTTGAGTTTGATTATCAGCTCGCCAGCTTTGACCTGCTGACCCTCGTGAATGTATATCCTGTCTACCTGTCCCTTCATTGAGGCCAGCACATTGGTCTCCATTTTCATGGCCTCTATTACGGCTATGGGCTGTTTTTCCTCAACCTCTTCACCTTCTGATACGAGGATCTTGAGTATGGTGCCGGGGATGTTGGCGCCGATCTCTGCAGGATCCTCAGCATCGGCGAATGTGATCTGGGATCCTGTCTGCATGGCCGATGCGGCTTCATCCTTGATCTTGACAGCACTTCTCAGGCCGTTGACTTCGAAGACAACATCTCTGAAGCCTTCCTCGTCCACCTCTCTGGCGTTGGACAGTCTTATGACCAGTTCCTTACCTTCCCTGACCTTGACCTCGCAGGTCTCTCCCTCGGCCAGACCGTGGAAGAAGACGTCACTTCCCATGAGACGGAAGTTACCCTTTTCCCTGAGGCTGGTCAGATAGTCTTCGAACACCTTGGGATAGAGAGCGTAGCTGAGAGCTTCCTGCTCAGTTCCCTCAAGGCCGTGTTTCTCACGAAGCATTGCCTTTATATCATCGAAATCCTCGTCGGGGAGCAGTTCGCCCGGCCTGCAGGTAATGGGTTCCTTCCCGTGGAGGACCAGCTTCTGCAGTTTCTCGGGGAAACCGCCTACCGGCTGTCCCATCATGCCCTCGAAATAGGAAACGATGGAATCGGGGAAATCGATGTCCTTTGCCTTGTCGTATATGTTCTCGGGCGTCAGATCGTTCTGCACCATGAAGATGGCCATGTCGCCCACAGCCTTCGATGAAGGCGTTACCTTGACGATATCTCCGAGCATCCCGTTGACGGTCCTGTACATGTCCTTGACTTCCTGGAACTTGTGGCCCAGGCCGAAACTCTCCACCTGTGACTTCAGGTTGGAATACTGTCCTCCCGGCATCTCGTACTTATATATTTCCGCAGAACCTGTCTGCATGTCGGACTCGAATTCTCTGTATACCGGTCTGACATCCGCCCAGTAGTCGGATATCTTCTGTATGCCGTCGAGATCCAGACCCGGATCTCTATCGGTCCCACCAAGGGCTGCCGCAAATGAATTGAGTGCAGGCTGGCTGGTGAGGCCGGACATGCTGTTGAATGCCGCATCCACAATGTCGACTCCGGCACCTGCAGCCATCATGAGAGTGGCTACTCCGTTGCCGCTGGTGTCATGAGTGTGGAGATGGATGGGGATGCCGATCTCGTTCTTTAATGCTTCGATGAGTTTCCTTGCGGCCATGGGCTTGATCAGCCCGGACATATCCTTGATGCCCAGGATATGGGTGCCCTGCTTCTCGAGTTCCTTAGCCATGTCGACATAGTACTTCAGGTCGTATTTGTCTCTGCTCTCATCCAGGATGTCTCCCGTATAGCAGATGCATGCCTCAGCAAGTTTACCCTGATTCAGGGTCTCATCGAGGGCTACCTTCATTCCCTCTATCCAGTTTAGGGAGTCGAATATTCTGAACACATCTATCCCCGATGCAGCCGCTTCCTTGACGAAACGCCTTATGACGTTGTCGGGATAATTCTTGTATCCAACAGCATTGGCTCCGCGGATCAGCATCTGGAACATGATATTGGGGATCTTCTCCCTGAGGGTCTCAAGCCTTTCCCAGGGAGACTCGTTTAGGAACCTGTACGCTGTATCGAAGATGGCTCCGCCCCACATCTCGAGAGAAAAAAGATCCTTGCCGTAGAGAGCTACAGCAGGTGCGATCTTCTCCATGTCCACTGTCCTTACCCTGGTAGCCATCAGAGACTGCTGTGCGTCCCTCATGGTTGTGTCGGTCAGAAGGAGTCTTTCCTGTGCTTTTATCCAGTCCACTACGCCTTCCGGGCCCTTCTCATCCATAAGCTGTTTGGTGCCTGAAAGTTTCGCCACTTCCTCCGGCTTTATCCTGGGGAATACGGGAACGTTGAAATCCGGCTTCTGACCTCTGTTTCCGTTGACGTACTTCTCTCCCAGGAAGGTGAGGACCTTCAGTTCCTTGTCCTCCTTGGGCTGGACGTTGAGCAGTTCCGGATTGTCTGCGATGAATCCGGTATCACACATGCCGGCCCTGAAGTCCGGATGATTGAGTACGTTCAGAAGGAAGGTCCTGTTGGTCATGACGCCTTTGACGTTCATTTCTTTGAGAGCCCTTCCCGCCTTGCTTGCAGCATCATCGAAGGATCTGGCCCAGGATGTGACCTTGACAAGAAGGCTGTCGTAATAGGGAGATATCTCAGCACCTACGAAAGCATTTCCTGCATCCAGACGTATGCCGTATCCGCCCGGGCTGTTGTACTTGGTGATCACACCGGTATCCGGAGCGAATCCGTTCATGGGATCCTCCGTGGTCACACGGCACTGGATGGCATAACCTGCAGGCCTGATGTCATCCTGGCTTTTGATACCCACCTGATCTGAGTCCAGAGGATAACCCTCTGCGATCAGGATCTGAGACTGGACTATATCTATTCCCGTAGTCATCTCCGTTACGGTGTGCTCTACCTGAATACGGGGGTTCATCTCAATGAAATAGTGGTTTTCATCCTTGTCGATGAGAAACTCTACAGTACCTGCACTCCTGTAGTTGACTGCCCTGGCGATCTTGATCGCATCGTTGCACAGATCCTGACGCAGTCTGTCGGAGATGTTCAGAGCAGGCGTGAATTCCACCACCTTCTGGTGTCTTCTCTGTATGGAGCAGTCCCTCTCATAGAGATGAACCACGTTGCCGTAGTTATCGCCCAGGACCTGGACTTCGATGTGTTTTGGCCGTTCGATGTATTTTTCGATGAAGATATCATCTATGCCGAAGGCCTTGGCAGCTTCACTCCTCGCCGAAGTGAACTGTTCCTCCATCTCCTCACGACTTCTCACTATCCTCATGCCTCTTCCGCCGCCTCCTGCGGCAGCCTTGAGCATCACAGGATATCCGCACTCTTCTGCAAAGGCAACGGCCGTCTTCGTATCAGGGACCGTCTTCGTATTGCCGGGGATCGTCGGCACGCCCACAGACCCTGCGATTATCTTGGACTTGACCTTGTCTCCCATCTGATCCATCATCTCGTGATCCGGTCCGATGAAGACTATTCCCGCATCCTCACATGCCTTGGCGAACTGCGTGTTCTCCGAAAGGAAACCGTATCCGGGATGGATGGCATCGATGCCCTTGGTCCTTGCCAGCTCGATGATCTCGTCAATTGCAAGATAAGCATCCACAGGTGACTTGCCCTTGCCTATCTGATAGGATTCGTCCGCCTTCGTGCGAAACAGCGTGTTCTTATCTTCCTCCGAATATATGGCGACACTTCTGATCCCCAGCTCCTTGCAGGCCCTGAAGATCCTTATGGCGATCTCTCCCCTGTTGGCCACCAGTACTCGCTTGAATTTTCTACTTTCTCCCATGTTGTTCTCCTCTTTTTTTGTTGCACCAAAAAATGGTACCACATTGAGACATTGTACCATTTTTCAGTCCATTTATCCATACCCTTCCGCATCCGGCGGAAGATGATCTGTCGGTCAGTCCAATACCCTTCCATCTCTTGAGATCGTGACCACCTGCCAGGGAATGAATTTGCCGCTGTTCTGCAAAGCCTGCTGTGCTGCCATCTGAAGACCTCCGCAACAGGGCACTTCCATCCTGACGATAGTCAGATCTTTGATGTCGTTGTCTCTGATGATCTCGGTCAGTTTTTCTGTATAATCCACATCATCCAGTTTGGGACATCCGATTACAGTCGTCTTTCCCTTCATGAAATCCTCATGAAGATTTGAGTAGGCATATGCCGCACAGTCAGCTGCAACCAGAAGACCTTTTCCATCGTAGAACGGGGCCTTCGTGGGCACCAGTTTTATCTGACACGGCCACTGTTCAAGCCTCGATGCCTGCCTTGGCGATGCCGGTGCATCTGCTTCAGGTGCTCCTGCCTCACCACTTTCGGTCGACCTGCTCATAGCCATTGCTGCAGAGCCGGGACATCCTCCGCCATGATGATGTACATCATAAGCCGCCGCTTCTCTCTCCTCGAAGGTTATTGCGCCTGTGGGACATGCGGGAAGGCAGTCGCCAAGTCCGTCACAGTAATCCTCTCTGAGAAGCTTTGCCTTTCCATCCACCATACCGATGGCTCCCTCGTGGCACGCTTCTGCACAGATACCACATCCGTTGCATTTTTCCTCATCGATCTTGATTATCTTTCTTATCATCCTGTTTTCCTCCCTTGCTTTTGTGATTATAGTCTAGTATCATTGCATCACAAAGTATGTGGTTATAACCACGTGACCGATTTTTTCTTAAAGAATGATTGGAAATGGATAAGACTTTTCTCGAAAAGACAATGATATTCCGCGGACTTTCAGACAGTGAGATCGATTCCGCTCTTACCGTCCTCAGATCCGTCGAGAAGAAATACGAAAAAGATACCACTATCCTGTATGCCGGCGATGTCACAGATCAGATGGGCCTGGTCATGGACGGAAGCGTGACCATAGAAAACAATGACATCTGGGGCAACCGAACTGTCCTCGGTCATGTGGGCAGGGGTGGATTCTTTGCCGAGACCTACGCCATACTTGAAGATGAGCCTATGATGGTCGATGTCAGAGCAAACGATGATTGCACCATTCTATTTCTGAAGATGGGCAGCATCCGGACGCTGACCGATTCCGGCCAGAGCTGGAGTTCGAAGATCATCGCCAACCTGCTCAGCATTTCGACAGAAAAAAACCTGCATCTCTCGGCCCGGAGTTTTCACATATCCTCCAAGACCATCAGAGGCAGGCTTATGTCATATCTGAACAGCGTCTATCTCAAAACAGGCTCCCTCGCATTCGATATCCCCTTCGATCGCCAGCAGCTTGCAGACTATCTGAACGTAGAGCGCACAGCTCTCTCCAAGGAACTTGGCAGGATGAAGAGGGACGGCATTATCGACTACGACCGGAATCACTTTGAAGTAAAGTCCCGGGAGCTCATCGACATGTGAGTCAGAGATACTTCTTCTCGAATTCCTCCGGTGGAATCGGTCTTGAGAAGTAGAATCCCTGGAAGAAATCGCAATCCATATCCAGAAGATTGTTGAACTGGGTCTCTGTTTCCACGCCCTCTGCAACGACTTTCATTTCAAGTTTCTTAGACATATCGATTATGCTGGCTAAAACGCTGATGTTACGATCTCTGTGCTCTTTCTTCCCGACAAAGTTCTTGTCCAGTTTCAGTACGTCTGCCTGAATGTCGTTCAACATGTTAAGAGACGAATACCCGCTGCCGAAATCATCGATCTCCACGTGGAACCCCTTCTGCCTGAAGAAGGTGACGAGCTCAATATACCGCTTGGTATCGGATGTGAGCGTAGTCTCCGTAAACTCCGGATTCAGCTGATCCCGTCTGATCCCGTATCGATCGACCAGTTCCTCGAAGGTCTGTTCGATGTCTATGTAGTTGATATCCTGGGGCGAAACGTTCACGGAGATGAACATGTCACCAAGAGGCGTTCCCTTCCAGCCCTCCAGAAGTCTGGCTGCCTCCTCCCAGACGAACCTGTCGAGTTTGTAAATGTGTCCGGCATTTTCAAGCACCCCTATGAACTCCGCCGGAGAAACAACGGTTCCGTCATCACGTATCCATCGAACCAGTGCCTCAGCGCCGACCAGCTTCTGTTTGTTGTCGACGATAGACTGCAGGTAAACCTGGAACTGCCCCTGGGCAAGAGCTGTTTCAAACTCTGTAACGATAACGTTCTCCTTGAGGATACCCTCCATCATGCTGTCGTCATAATAGGAGATCTCCAGATCCGATTCATGCGGTATGTTTTTTATTGCGATGTTGGCACGGTCGCACATTATGGATACATTCATGGTCCTGTCTTCTATGCGATATACACCGACGTGATACTGCATGGTATACTTCGATCCTTCGATGATCCTGGACTGTTTGAGGAAGCATTCGCGGATCACATCCTCATCGTAGTTCTCTCTGTCGATCAGGAATGCGAAGTGATCTCCATGGATACGTCCAACGACTTCTGCTTTTATGGGGCCATTCTTGAGCACTTCCGCAGTTTTTACGAGCACTTCATTCCCCTTGTCATATCCGAAGAACTGGTTGACCAGCTTGAAATCTCTTATATTGGAACGCACTATATAGTAATCTCTATCGGGATTCTCCTCCAGGACCCTGTCCACCTCTCTGAAAAACCCTTCACGGTTGAGAAGCTGGGTAAGGTAATCGTGATATGTGCCCAGTTCGATGTCCTTCGGATCTGTCTGTCCGACCGTCTCATCATCATCCCCGGGGAAAGGATCTGACGCACTCCTTATCCTGTAGCCGTTTTTCGTACCGTTCTTCACCTCATACATCACCTTGTCGGCTATGCTGAGATAATTGGATAGGGACTGCCCCTCTCCCGGGACCCCAACATAGTGGCCCTGAGAGACTGTGACGGCTGATGACACCTTGGAATATGCGTGGGGTATGTTTGCCCCAATGACACTGGTACGTATCCGATCGGCTACTCTCTCCACATCATCCTGATCCATCCCGCATGTGACGATGATGAATTCATCTCCACCGTATCTGGCCGCCAGTATCCTGCCCGGCTCTTCGATGGTCTGCAGGATCCGAGCGACCCGCTTGATGCAGTGGTCTCCTTCCTGATGTCCGTAATTGTCATTGTACAGTTTGAAATAATCTATATCGAGAAATCCCACTGACACAGGCTTGTTCTCCCTGATACAGTTCTCGAACATCTCTACGGCATAGTGATTCAGGCCGAAGCGGTTTGCCAGCCCGGTGAGCTCATCGGTCTCGGATTTGATCCTGAGTTCCTCATTCTCAGTCAGGGTGTCCGCCAGAGAGTTGATGCCCTGATTGAGGATGTCCACCTCTTTAAGGCCCTGTGATTTCAGTCTGTCCTCCGGTATGTCTCCCTTCTCAATCTTCTCAAGGAATGTGGTGGACCTTTGCAGAGCCCGGACCCAGCGATTCATGATAAGGAACAGGAGGATACAACCTATGATAATTGCGAGAACACCCGCAATGAGGACTGTGTGTATGGTTCTCCTGACCTGGCTCCTCAGCTCATTTATTCCACGGCCTACGACTATTGCCCCTATCACATTGCCTTCATAGTCCTTGAGGGTCTCGTATCTGCAATAGATCATTCCGCCTGCAACGTTAGCTTCTCCGTCGTACTCATCCTTCTCATCGAGTATATCTGCGACTTTTTTATCCATATATGTTCCAACGATGGATTTACCGTTTGGATCCTTGGTACTTCCTGCGACTCTAAGAAAATGCCCCTGCTGATATCCCGCCTGCGTGGGCGTACTCTCAACATAGGTCAGGCCTTCATCCCCGCAACGTATGAAAACATATGCAAATGTACCTGTCTTGGCTTCATGCATAAGAAAAGGCGTCAGATTTGCATTTTCTTCCGTGCCGTCACCGACGACAACATCACCTCGGCATATACTGTCCTCTTTGATATTCCAGTTTCCGTCGCCTATCAGATCCTCGATATAGTGGATGTCGGCAACGAGCCTGTCAGATATCAGATCCTCCTCCATCTTCGTGACACTGCTGTTCAGTATGGGAAATATGATGGCAATGAGAACGATACCGAAAGCTGTAAAGATTATCAGCATATACTGTCTGAGTCCCCAGGCTTTTTTCATGGATCGCTTCTCCTATACTCTCTCTACCACATCGGGCATGTAGATGAACTGTTCCGAATAGTGTGTATGAAGGTACTTGTGGGCGATGGAACTGTTTGGCTTTTTGAAGTACTCTTTGTACAGGGTCTTGATCTCCTCATTCTCGTGAGACTTGCGGTGGGGAAGCTTCTTATCCTCGCTGTAGAGGACCTTGGCTCTCTCAGAACGCACTTCCTTATCCAGGCGATCCTTGGCCGACACATGAGGCTGACCGCCACCGTGTACGCAGCCGCCGGGACATGCCATGACTTCCAGGAAATGTAGTTCAAGGTTTCCTGCAGCGATCTCGTTGAGGACCTTTTCTGCAGCTCCCGTACTGGAGCACACTCCTACCTTGACGTCCACCTTCTTACCGCCTATAGGCAGCTTCACCGTAGCCTGCTTGAAGAAGTCGATCCCTCTTACTTCCTTGTAATCCACTTCTTTAAGATCCTTGCCTGTCAGAACATCTGCCACGGTACGAAGGGCGGCTTCCATAACGCCACCGGTGGCACCGAAGATGACTCCGGCTCCCGTGTATTCGCCCATGATCGGGTCGGGTTCGGCTTCAGGCAGTTTATCGAAGATCATCCTGGCTTCGTTTATCATCTTAGCCAGTTCCCTGGTAGTCAGCACATAGTCGATATCCCTGTTGCCGTCTACCTGCATCTCAGGTCTTGCGCTCTCCGCCTTCTTGGCCGTACACGGCATGACGGATACGCATACGATGTCCTTTGGATCGATCTTGGCCTTTTTGGCATAGTATGACTTGGCCACAGCTCCGAACATCTGCTGAGGTGATTTGCATGTGGACAGGTTGTCCATGAATTCGGGATAGAACACTTCGCAGTAACGGATCCATCCCGGCGAGCAGGATGTGATCATGGGAAGTGTGCCGCCGTTCTTCACACGATTGATGAACTCGTAGCCCTCTTCCATTATAGTCAAGTCTGCAGAGAAGTTGGTGTCAAAGACCTTGTCGAAGCCGAGTCTCTTAAGGGCCGATACCATCTTGCCTGTTACCGCCTTGCCCATTGGCACTCCGAACATCTCGCCAAGGGCCGCACGAACAGCCGGTGCAGTCTGTACGACCACATGCTTGGTCGGATCCTCTATGGCTGCCCACACCTGCTTGATGTGTTCCTTTTCCTTGATGGCTGCCACGGGGCATACGTTGATGCACTGTCCGCAGTAGATGCAGTCCGTATCCTTGATGCTGTAACCGAACCCGGGAGCCACCTTGGTGTTGACTCCGCGATTTACGAATTCCAGCACGCTTAAGTTCTGAAGTTTGGTACATGCGCTGACACAGCGACCACAGAGAACGCACTTGGTGGAGTCTCTGATGATGGATGGCGAAAGATCATCGTAGCAGACGGATCTTGTCTCTCCATCGAATCTTTCCATGTCGATGCCCATCTCGTGGCACAGCTTCTGCAGTTCACAGGTCTGGTTCCTGGTACATGTGAGACACTCTCTGTTGTGATTGGCCAGAATCAGCTCCATGTTCATTTTCACAGCCTTACGGACCCGCTCCGTGTCGGTCCTGACCACCATCCCATCCTCGACCTTGAGTACACAGGATGTGGGCAGGTTCCTCATTGGCTTTCCGTTCACCTCCGCCTCACATACGCAAAGGCGACAGGCTGCAACTTCGTTTATATCCTTGAGGAAGCAAAGGGTAGGAATATCGATCCCGGCTTCTCTCGCAGCCAGAAGAACGGTATAGTCTTCAGGCACTTTAACTTCTACGCCGTTTATGGTAACGTTCACTTTTTTCTTCGTAGCCATTCCGATCACTCCTTTCCCTTAGTATTTGATGATGGATCCAAACTTGCAGACGGTCAGGCAGGTTCCGCACTTGGTGCACTTCTCCTGATCGATATAATGCTGCTTCTTGGTCTCTCCATCGATAGCTCTGACGGGGCACATACGTGCGCAGAGAGTACATCCTCTGCAGTCATCCTTGATCTCGAATGTGAGCAGCTGCTTACATACGAGAGCGGGGCACTTCTTCTCGGTCACGTGAGCTTCATACTCATCGTGGAAGTGCTTCATCGTCGACAGTACCGGGTTCGGTGCTGTCTGACCAAGTCCGCACAGGGAGGTGAGTTTGATGTTCTCTGCCAGATCTTCAAGTCTCTGAAGATCCGAGGGCTCACCTTCGCCTTCGGTGATCCTGTCCAGGATCTCATGCAGTCTCTTGGTACCCTCTCTGCATGGCACACATTTGCCGCAGGATTCGTCTACGGTGAAGTCCAGGAAGAACCTGGCGATATCGACCATACAGTTATCTTCATCCATGACGACCATACCGCCGGATCCCATCATGGATCCGATCTCGACCAGGTTGTCGAAGTCAATGGGTATATCCAGGTTCTCTTTTGTGATACATCCGCCGGAAGGTCCGCCTGTCTGTACCGCCTTGAAGTCCTTGCCTTCGGGGATGCCCTCACCTATGTCGTAGATGACTTCCTTGAGGGTGATTCCCATGGGGACCTCAACAAGTCCTGTCTGATTTATCTTTCCGCCAAGAGCGAAGACCTTGGTTCCCGGCGACTTATCTGTGCCGAATCCTCTGAACCAGTCTGAACCGTTCAGGATTATCTGAGGAATATTTGCCAGTGTCTCCACGTTGTTGATGCATGTGGGTTTGCCCCAGAGTCCCTTGTCTGCCGGGAAGGGAGGCTTGTTTCTGGACATTCCTCTCTCTCCTTCGATGGACGCTATGAGAGCTGTTTCTTCACCGCATACGAAGGCACCTGCTCCCAGCCTGATCTCGATATCGAAGCTGAACTTGGAGCCCAGTATGTTATTGCCAAGAAGACCCATCTCTCTGGCCTGATCGATAGCTATGTGCAGCCTCTGTACCGCAACAGGGTACTCTGCACGAACGTATATGAAACCCTTGCTGGCACCGATGGCGTAGCCACCGATGGCCATGGCCTCAAGCACCGCATGAGGATCGCCCTCCAGAACGGAGCGGTCCATGAATGCGCCCGGATCTCCTTCGTCGGCGTTGCAGATGATGTATTTCTGATCCGCCTTCTTGGGCGCTGCGAAACTCCACTTGACTCCCGTCGGGAATCCGCCGCCTCCACGGCCTCTGAGGCCCGACTCCTTCATGGTCTCGATGACCTCTTCAGGCTTCATCTCCAGGACGGCTTTGGCCAGTCCCTGATATCCGTCTTTTGCGATATATTCTCTGATATCCTCAGGGTTGATCTCTCCGCAGTTTTTAAGGACCACCCTCTTCTGTTTCTTGTAGAAATTCTGTTCGCTCAGAGTCTTGAACTCACCGTCTATGGTGTACTTGACCACCGGGTCGCCTCCGAAGATATGCTTGTACATGATCTCCGCTGCCATATCGGGAGTGACGTGGACGTAAGTCACCCTTTTCTTTCCGGGCTCCTCCACTTCTACGATGGGCTCAAATGTACACATACCTGCACATCCACAGGGAACGATCTGGATGTTGTCGGCATCGCCCTTTTCCTTCAGCTCTGCTTCGAGAGCTTCCATGACTTCCTTGGCTCCCGCTGAGATACCGCAGGTACCCATGCCGACCATTATGCGGATGCTGTTATCGGCGGACTGCTGTGCCAGGACTTCTTCCTGTATGGACCTTAATGTGTCCGGTTTTGCCTTTGCCTTAGCCATTATGCACCCACCTCACTTTCCAACTCCTGTTCATGTTCCGTTTCCAGGTAGTACTTTTCAAGTATCTCCGGGATCTGTTTGACATCATAAAGCTTGGCATATACGTCGTCATCGATCATCATTACCGGTGCAAGTGAGCAGCAGCCAAGGCATCTTGTGGCCTCGAGAGTGAACATGCCGTCTTCGCTGACTCCACCAACCTCAACGTTGAGCTGATGCTGCAGAGCTTCGACGATGGCCTGAGCGCCCTTGACGTAACAGGCTGTACCCATACATACTGAGATCTTGTGCTTGCCCTGTTTGGTCAGATTGAACTGACTGTAAAAGGTGCTGATCCCGTAGAGCTGTCCTACGGATACGTCATCCAGTTCAAGGGATATCCATTTCTGGACTTCCAGGGGCACATATCCGAATATCTTCTGCGCCTCCTGCAGGACCATGATATTGATCCCCTTCTGATCACGGACGGAATCGATGAATGCCTTCAGTTCTTTGTAGCGAGGGTCATCCGGCCTGATGCAGCTTTCGTTCTTTGTGTTGCATACATTTGCCATGCCTTTGCACATCTCCTTTCATCTTTTCAAAACAGGACGTTATATATGTAAACAAAAATCACGCCATGCTATAGCGTGATAGTATAATCATCTCTTTGTTACGTCAACAGAAAAAAGCCTATTTATGGTTGTGTATACAGTGTATTTTCAAGACAGCAAGATGGTCAGTGTCGTTTCATGATTTTTCTGGCTATGGCGAGGCCAAGTCTGTAGTGAGGCGGGCATAGGATCCGATCCGCTTTTCTCAGTTCTTCTCTTATGGCGATCTTCTGTGGACAGTGGACTTCGCATCTGCCGCAACCGGTGCATCTTGATGGGAAAGCAGGTTCCCCGGCCAGTCCCATATTGCGGAGATATTCGAACCTTGCTGAAGGTCTTCCGTCCAGCGATGACATGTTGTAGTAGTGGAAGACTCCCGGTATGTCCACTCCATAGGGACAGGGCATGCAGTATCTGCAGGCGGTGCATGGCACCAGTTCTTTCTCCCTTATGATGTCCCTGATCCGACAGGTCAGCTGTATCTCCCCATCAGTCAGGTGCCTTGTTTCAGCGTCCGATGCGATCCGGATGTTCTCGTCGATCATCTCGATCGAGTTCATGCCTGAGAGCACGCAGGTCACCCCCTCCTGATCCCAGAGCCACCTTAGAGCAAGCTCGGCCGGGGTATACCCGCAACCGCTTTTATCCAGTTCATCCATTGCCTTTGAAGGAAGGTCCACCAGTTTGCCCCCGCGAAGGGGCTCCATTATGATCACCGGTACCCCCTTGTCGCGAGCCGCTTCAAGTCCCTTTCTCCCCGCCTGGCTCACTTCGTCCAGGTAGTTGTACTGTATCTGGCAGAAGTCCCAGTCGTAGGCTTCAAGCAGTCTCAGAAAGCCTTCCGCATCCCCGTGATATGAAAAGCCAATGCTTCCTATGCTTCCATCGGCCTTGTTATCGTCGATCCACTTCTCTATGCCGAGCTTCTGGAGCTTCTCCCACTCCAGATAGTCGGTGAACATGTGCATGAGATAATATTCGATATGATCCGTTCGAAGCCGCCTGAGCTGCTCTTCGAAAGTCTTATCTATTGCCTTTGCGGAGCGAATCGTATACTGGGGGAGCTTGGTGGCGATATACACCTTGTCCCGGCAGTGATTCTCATCCAGGATACGTCCCAGACAATCCTCGCTGCCCGGATAGATATATGCCGTATCGAAGTAGTTGACTCCGGCCTCTATGGCATGGAGCACCTCCCTCTCAGCCTTGGCATAGTCGATCCTGCCTCCCCTTCTGGAAAAGCGCATACATCCGTAGCCCAGTTGAGATATTCTGTTGCCCTCTCTGTCATTTCTGTATTTCATCTATGGCTCCAGAGTTATAAGATCCCATTGACAGCGTTCCTCGGTACGCAGGGGGATCATCCAGTTGCCCGCTCCGGCACTGACGTAGAGCAGGCTCTTCGGCTGTCTGTACTCGCCGTAGGCCGGGATATCCATAGCGTTGTACACAAGCTGAAGTGGCCAGAGCTGGCCGGCATGGGTATGGCCCGATATCTGAAGGACCGATTCCTCAGCAGAAAGCTGTTTCCTGTCGAGGGGCTGGTGGTCTGCAACGATGAGGGCGCCCTGGCCTTCGTAGGGATTCTTCAGTTCGCTCCAGGGTTTCCGGTTCTTCGAACTCAGATCCTCTCTTCCCAGAAGCACCAGATCATCGGCCACCTGAAGGTATTCGTCGGCAAGGGGCTTGATCCCATACCTCTTCATTGCCTTTGCAAGATCCTGATCTTCGTAGGTTCTCTCGCCCAGGGATCCAGCCCTTTCCTGCCTGTCGTGATTTCCATATATGAAGTATATGGGCATATCCAGGTCCCAGAAGATACTGTAGACGTCCTCCATATCCTCATATGTGGATAATTCGTCGGTGATGTCTCCTCCCAGAATCAGGAACTCCACTTCCTCGTCGTTGATCTGGCGGCACATTTCTCTTAGGGTCCCTGCGGACTGAGTGGAGCCTGCGTGGAGATCTGAAACAAATGCGAATGTGTGTGGCTGGCTCAGGCCCTCGGCCTTCCATACATGCTTCTCCTTGACTATTGTGCCCGAATCCCAGATGCCGTAGATGAGCACGCCAAAGCACAGCAGCAGGCTCAAAAATCCCAGGAGCACGAATTTACACGCAGGTCTCTCGGACTTTTCCCTGCGTATGTATCCAATGCGTCGTATCAGATACTCTATCACGCTTGCGGCGATGTCCCCTGCCAGGGCGATGTAGATGGCCGTAAGCTTGTCTCCGTGGACATAGGCCATAGGCTCCTCGATTGCAACGAAGCATAGTGCTGCCGCCGGGATCATCAGAACCTTTATAATGAACACTATGGTCCTGATGATGGGATGGTAACTTCTTCGCAACGGGATCTGAAGTCCGAATATCACGACCCATGCTGCGACTATTTCCAGTATCCAGATTATAAGTTTATCGTATCCCATTTCCTGACCTCTCTATGCAAGAAATATTCTTTACCTTGGAAACACCATGCATCAAAAGCTCTTTTCTCCTCTCATGAAATCCAATAAATTCACATGCGTAATGCCATTCCGCTTTTGCAAGAGATAATCCGTTGTCATCACATATTTGGGATAATTGTCCCTGATCTGCTCAAGGGGCCTGTATTCCCTGTCTTCTGTCTTCTTGCTTGTCATAATCGTATAGGCAATTTGAACATAGGAATAATTCATCTCAGGACTGCGCATAATAAAGTCACATTCCAGTTTACCGATTCTTCCAACGCTTACATCATCACCCTTGCTCCTGGCATAGAAATATACAATATTCTCCAACACTGGTCCGTAATTAATCCGATTATCAGTGTTCAACGCATAATAGAAACTGAGATCCGAAATATAATATTTCTTTTCCCCGGATAATGACTTTCTGGACTTCATGTCAAACCTACTGCACCCGTACAGCACTTTTGCATCTACCAGCGCGTTAATATATCTGCTCAGAGTCTGTCTGCTGACGATATGTCCGTTCTTTCTCAAGTCTTCGTACAGATTATTAATGCTCGTTGTGGCTCCGAAATTGTTGATAATATACTGTCTTATCGCCTCAAAGGATTCTTTGTTCCTGATTTTGACACGCTTGCGAATATCTTTCTCAAATATTTCTTCTACAACACTCTTTGTATAGTTCCTCTTGTCTTCCAGTGATTCTATTCGTACTGTTCTTGGAAATCCTCCTTCAAGAATATATGCCTGGAGTTCTGATATCGGATTAGAATCGATTTCTATGTTGTAGAACGCTTTCATCTGCTCATACTCTTCAAATGTCAGAGGATACATTTCGAACTCAATATACCGTCCGGTAAGCTTTGTGGCCAGTTCCCCGCTAAGAAGATAAGAATTGGATCCGGTAATAAAGATCGAGCACTTTCCCTCTTCCCGGAAACCATTCAGAACCTCTTCAAATCCGTTAACATTTTGTACTTCATCAATAAATAGATAGTTGAGCTTATCGTTCCTGATCCGATCCTCGATCAGTTCTTCCAGCTGATCCGCGGTTTTTATCCTTCTGTATCCCCGCTGATCCAGATTCAGATAGAAAATCTGATCCTCGCAGGTTCCCTCTGCCCGGAGTTCATCTACAATCATCTCCATCAAACAGGATTTCCCGCATCGGCGGACACCTGTAATAACCTTAATAATATCTTCGCTATGGTAAAACCCTCTAATTTTTCTGAGGTACTTCTCCCTGATGAAAAGATCCATAATATTTATTTTCCCTTCTGTTGCTGTAATTAATTATAGTTCTTTTCTAACAAATAATCAAGTTAACGTTGCAGTTTTTGCTAAAACTATAATATTTGCAACATTAACTTGATTATTCTCCGCATTAGCGAATGATTATACCGTCGACTTAAAGTACGGGATCTCAATCGACGTCGAGGTATAATAAAAGCTCCCCACCGCCGTGATCGGTAGTGAGGAACTTTGGTATGTCTCTTTTTTTATCTTCTTCTCTTCCTGCGAATTGCCACAATGCATCCGATTACAACAGGAATAGGATGCAAATACCACAAAAGATCAAAGCCGGTTGTCACTACCATCAATCCTACCAGTGATACAAACGCCGTAATCAGATAACATACCAGCAGCGCTACGCCCAAAACCAAGCCTGCCTTTCCTTTTCCCCAGAGACAGGTGACGAGAAATCCGATTCCCATGATCCATGCTCCGGTCTTATAAGGATTGATGATTGTAAAGACAGGCAGCAACGAATCCTGTGCTGCATTGGGCAAAGCAAAAATATACACACCCATGAGAACAAATACTACTATGCAAATTGTGTCAATCACCTTAACTGTTCTCATTGTCATTCCAGCACCTCTTATATACTGTTTAGGACTTCTGCGATATCACCGTTAATGCAAATGCTTCTGCCCTCAATCTCATCCGGGCAGAATGCCTCGCCGTAATTCAGGCATACGTACACGGCCTTCTCATTTGCCATCGTCATTTGCCAGAATGGATACTTCACAATCACGGGCGTATTGGCTCCTACGCCAAGTTCCAGATATAGCACATGGAGCCCTTCATGCTTTTTCAGAAAATCCGAGTATGCCGCCGAAGCCCTGTGCCAGCCCTCATCCTCAACGAAGGTATCATCTGCTCTCAGATTCATTGTCACATCCGAACCATCATCCGGGCATTTGGGGATCAGTTCTGTCGGAATACACATGGATAACTTCCCATCCCCAGGCACCTGAAAGACGCCGTCTGGATCCTTTACGAAGCCCTGAGCCTCCATTGCCTTCATGACCCATTCCTCGTTATCATAGGTCTTGCCGTTCCTTCCGTCCACCGTCTGAAACAGGCCGTAATCACCCTGCGTATAAAACAGTCTCTTCTTATCGAAGCCCGCCCTCTGGAACTGATGATCCACGTTCGTTGTGATGACAAAGTAGTCTTTATCTTTCACAAGCTCCAGCAATTCCCTGTACACCGGCTTCGGAGCATCTATATATCTGTTGAAATAGATATGACGAGCCCACCATGCCCAGCGTGTTTCATCCACCGGGAACGGATAAAAGCCGCCCGAATAGATGTCGCGGATACCGAACCGCTCCGCAAAATCATAGAAATACCTGTTGAAGCGTTCACCGCTGTAGGTAAGCCCTGCAGAGGTAGAAAGACCCGCTCCCGCTCCGATCACGATAGCATCCGCCGTCTGGATCTCTTCCTTCAGTTTTGCGATCAGATAACCATTCGGCATTTCAGAGCAATTGTTCTTCATAGTATTCTTTGTCTTCATCCTTAAAAACATTGAAGATCACCCTTTCCATCATACCCGGATGATCTCCCATCCACTCTGTTACAGTCTGAACCGCTATCTCCGCCGCCCTTTGATTTGGGAAGTGAAACACTCCCGTAGAAATGCAGCAGAACGCCACACTCTTAAGACCATTTTCAGCACACATATCCAGCGTGTTCCGATAGCAATCAGCCAGATCCTTTTCCAGAAAAGATGTCAGCTTGTAGTTCACGATCGGGCCTACGATATGCACCACCTTCTTTGCCGGAAGATTATAAGCATCCGTCAGCATCGGCACCGCCGTTGGCTGCTCATAATTCCTTCCGTATTCCATCCGAAACCGATTCATCTTTTCATTACACTCAGCCCTTAGTTGGATCCCGGCATAGGTATGTATGCAGTTATCGATACAGGTATGCATCGGAATGAAACATCCCAGCATCTGCGAATTTGCAGCATTTACGATCGCATCCACGGCAAGCCTTGTTATATCCCCCTGCCAGATGGAAAGTCCATCCCGGATAACAGGAATATCCGAAGGACCCACAATTCCTTTTTCTTCAGACCTTGCCTTCAGGTAATCGTCCTGGACTTCCAACACCTCATCGGGCATTTCCTTCGGCATACGGATATTCATCAACGACCTGAGTATCTGTCTTTTACCATCCATGTCATTCGGTGTATGCAAATCCTTATACTCATCTGAATCCGCCTTAAACTCTTCCACAAGGTAATCAAGGCGTTCTTCCTGCGTTAAATCCTTCTTCATCATCAGCTCCTCTATCAGTTTCCGAACATGCTCCTCATCATATTCCACAGGCTCGCCTTATTTCACCTAATCCTTGACATCAATACTACGCACTCCACATGGCAAGAGTGGACATTGTGAATGTCAAAATTGTCCTATCCACGTTTGCCCGAACTTATCGCACCTTTTCCTCGTTTGCCCAAACATGTCTACAAACTGGAATTTGTCTATTTCATCATTCTTTGAAACCCGAAATGATCTATGCGTGCTGTATCACGAAGTTCATAATAATCCCTAATAGCATTAATCCTAATCCTGTCAGAAAAAGAATTACGGCTACATCATCTTTTAATACTCGGTCTACGTAGTTATTTTCCGTCGGAGCTTTCGGATCATAGAACACATTCATTTCTAAGCCAATTGGCCAAGTCTCTTCTGCACAGTCTCTCCACCGGCCAATAGCTCCTCTTCTTGTATGCAGGTATCCCCTCTTATCTTCCCATATGCTTGATCCCCCATTCGGAACTTTAACTATTTGCTTGTATCCCCTGAACTGCTTCTTTACTTTGTAAGCCCGTCCAGTTTCATCAGCAAATTCTACAATAGGCCCAACGCGCATTTCGCCCTTGTAATAGTAATCAACCACATGGCCTGTTGCATAGGAAGTGCACCTCATGTATTTCTTACTTATAGATATTTTTCTTATTGCCCCAATGATGAGAAATACCGTGCCAACACCGGCAAGTATGAAAAATGCTGATAGTGCGGTTTGATAGGTTGTCATAGATTATTTCCTTTTGGGTTTATACAAATAATTCTCTATAAATCTCGATTTATCTATTTCCTTGACATCAATACTACGCACTCCACATGGCTCGATACGTCCATTTTGATGTCAGAACTACTCCTTAGTCATCGGGAACTTGTCCACGATTTTGTAGATTTACAATTCATGCACCCTCGGGGAGCGTCCGTCAATGGGAACTGGTCTACACCCCACTTCCTACTTTATTATATGCGAGGCTGCTAATTCCATACCGTCTCAACCCTGACGCCCTTCTCAATATAGGTAATTGATCTAAAGAATTATACCGTCTCAACCCTATAGCCCTGAACGGTGTGGCCAGAAGGCCGCCACTGCCCTCTGCTTAATCCATTGCCACACGCAATATCCAAAATGTAATCCGCAGGATTAGGAGATAGAAGTTCCGTTACTTTGGGACGCACTACCTCTCTGTGAAATTCATTAGATTCGTCACCCATTGCA
>Ga0256406_1000593_pt1 | contig 65169 bp, 50 predicted proteins | sample RumenRJG_03DNA_FD_185986 | JGI IMG/M metagenome (GOLD analysis project Ga0256406, IMG submission 185986) | Bovine rumen microbial communities from Lethbridge, Alberta, Canada - RJG_03 | ecosystem: Host-associated > Mammals > Digestive system > Stomach > Rumen | place: Canada: Alberta | collected... | reverse complement strand
ACTTCCATCTTCCAGTGGGTGCGGCGCTTGTCACGACGGGCGGTCGAGGTTTTTCTTTTAGGTACTGCCATTTTTAACTCCTATTTTCCATTTTGCTCTTAAGAGCCTTGAGTTTTTCCCAACGGGGATCCATAGGCTTGTCGCCCGAGTCACCACCGTCGGCTTGATTGTTTGTTACAAAGATAAAATCTTCGTCAGGATTTTTCACGGGTGCGACTGGTTCTTGCAATATAACCAGCTGTCGGATGCACTCGGAAACATCTACGAAGCTCTGCCCCTGGGGAATCTGGTAGGCAAAAACGTCAACATCGTCTTCGTCCAGTTCCTGTTTGGCCACCTGGGAACGCGTCACCTCAATCACGACTTCGGTCGTAAAGGGGCGATCGAACTGCTCCAGGGTGCGGGAGCAGATCAGAGTTTGCACTCCGGAGACAGAACCAGTCACAAGGCACTTGTTTTCGCCTTCGGGGCTTACCAACACCTCGGCTACCAGGTCGCCCTTGAGGTGCAGTTCGTCGAAAATCTCGGGGGCATCGGAGCGGGACCAGACCACCCGGCGGTCTTCGGAATCAACAAGTTTTTGTGCAATATCTAGTCTCAAAGTAACCCAAATTTAGTAAAAAACGTAAAACGAGTCAAATTACAAAAAGCTTCAGTCCTTATAAATCTATCTTTCGCCTCAAGAAAGGAGTTTTTCTACCCGAACAGCTTTATGGATTCCGACGGAAACGACACCGTCACCGTACTCGTGAACCTGAGCGAAACGGAAGCTACTTACGACAGCACAATCGTAGTAGGCAGCAAGCTGATCGTCTCGAATTACGGCGATACGGAACCCGGGAAAATGCGGTCCCTCGAAGCTGTTATATTCGAAAAATAGAGATTGCCGCGCAAGCGAATGACATTCCAATTTGGATTATTCCAGATTGGAATATTGTTTTTGCAGTTTATTTTCATAAAAATTGGCCTTTTTCAATTTTTGCAAATATATTATCTATAAAATGTTCAAATAAAAAAAGGAACACTTATGTCTAGTGCAAACTCCAACCTCAGGCACATCGTCCTGATTACCCTATCCGCAGCGATTGGCGGATTTCTGTTCGGCTTCGACTCATCTGTGATTAACGGAGCAAACGGAGCTTTGAAAACCCATTTTAATGCCAGCGACTATCAGCTTGCCTGGGCCGTTTCGCTAGCCCTGATCGGCGCAGCCATCGGTGCATATTTTGCAGGACGTTTGGCAGATATGTTCGGACGTGTCCGCTGTATGCTTGCCGCATCCGGGCTGTTCTTAGTAAGCGCTATCGGTTCAGGCATTCCGTTCGGCATCCCTGACTTTATCATGTGGCGCGTGATTGGCGGTGTTGGTATCGGCGTGGCCTCTATTATCGCCCCAATCTACATTGCAGAAACTGCTCCGGCACATTTGCGCGGACGTTTGGGTTCAATGCAACAGTTTGCCATCGTGATTGGTATTTTCGTTGCACTCCTCTCGAACTATGTGATTGTTCGTTTAGCAGGTTCCGCAAACAACGCTTTCTTTGGAAGTTTCAAGGCATGGCAGGTCATGTTCTGGGTCGAAATCATCCCGGCAGCCCTTTACGGCATTGCAGCTTGGAAGCTTCCCGAATCACCGCGCTACCTTGTGCATAAGGGACGCCTAGAGGAAGCAAAGGAAGTCCTCGCCAAGATCGATTCTGAAGGTGTCGATAAAGAAATCGAATCTATTCACGAGACATTCAAAAACGAAAAGCCCGCAAAGCTCGCCGACCTCTTTGAAATGGTTGGAGGAAAGAAGAGAATCGCTCCGATTGTATGGGCAGGCCTTGGACTAGCCATCTTACAGCAACTTGTGGGCATCAACGTCATCTTCTATTATGGCACCATGCTGTGGCAGAGTGTCGGTTTCGGAGAAAGCGATGCCTTCTTCACGAGCGTGATTTCGAGCGGCGTGAACTTGGTGATGACTATTGTCGCCATTATGCTTATCGATAAAATCGGCCGTAAGCCATTGCTTCTTATTGGTAGTATCGGCATGGCGATAACCCTTGGAACGCTTGCCACATGCTTCATGAGCGCCAATGTCGACGGAAGTCTCCCCAAAGCAGCGGGCGTCATCGCCTTGATTGCCGCAAACCTGTACGTGACCTTCTTTGCAGCAACATGGGGCCCTGTCATGTGGGTGATGCTCGGCGAAATGTTCAACAACCGCATCCGTGCCGTGGCTATCGCCATTTGCGGACTTGCCCAGTGGACAGCCAACTTCATCGTCACTTGGAGCTTCCCGGTACTTACGGGTAAAGACGGCATCGGCGTCGGCCCGACATACATGATATACACCTTCTTCGCTGCGTTCAGCATCTTCTTCGTGGCAAAGTTCATCAAGGAAACGAAGGGCAAGGTACTCGAAGAGATGTAGTTTTTTACTCCTACACACAGAAAGACCTCCGGTTCATTCGGAGGTCTTTTTTGCAGAACGCTTATTTGGTTGGCGGCGCGGCGGAAGAGGCGGCCTGCTGTTTCGCCTTCTGCTTTTTGCGACGCCACACCTTGAATTCGCTGTAGAGCGTGCTCACGGTGTAAATAAAGAGGAGCAGGAGAATCGTATTTTTCGGACGGTTCAAGTTGCAAATGCCCCAGGCGATCGTGATGAGGGGCAAGTGGATCAGATACGGGTAGAAGGACGCACGACCAATCTTGCGAACGATACCAATACAGAAGAAACGAGCCATGAAGCCCTCTCCCGTGAGGAGCGAGACCAGGAACAGTCCGTACAACATAATCGGGAGAGAATGATGGAAGAAATAGTTGAAGCCAGGGTTCAATTCCGGGCGCATCAGGAAAAGGCTTCCATAAATGGCGGCAAGCATCAGGAACTGCGCGACCCCGCTCACAAACTTCCGTTTCAAGAAATCGAAATAGCCTTCCTTGAAAAGCCTGAAGAGGACCATGCCGAACAGGTATTCAAAAATACGCACCGGTGCAAAGATATGGAAAAAACGATACTTGGCATCGTAGCTATCGAACCAAAGGTTGTCAGAGAGGCCGAAGAAAACCGCCCAGAGAATTCCAGGAATAAAGAGAGTCGCAAAAAGCACCCAGAGTGTATGGTTACTTTGTCTAAACAACCAGCGGCTAAACCAGGGGGTCACCGCATAGCACACGAAGAAACTTGTGAGCGACCACGAAGGTTCATTCAGTTTCATGCCCAAATCAGGGACAATGGACCAGGTGAGCGAAAGGTGCAAGAAAAGGCTCCGCCACGGGTGAGTCATCTTGGCGAGGCCCGCCGCGGCGCAGTCCCCTATTTCGTTTAAGGCGGGCAAGTGCGAGTAACCGCTGAACTTGAAGACGAGCACCACGAACATCAGGAGTGTCATGAAGAAGTGCAGACGGTAAAGCTTCGCGATTCGCGCAAACATAAAGGGGACTACCGGAATGCGGCGTTCCGGATCGCTAAACTTGCTCGCAAAAAGGAAACCTGCAAGCACGTAGAAGATACCCGCCGCAAAAGCCGGTGCATTGATAATGGGCATAACCCACTTGAAGTCCGCCATATAATTGAGCGCCGAGGAGCTACCCAAATGAAGCATCACGATGTTGATGCTTGCCAAAAGACGAAGACCATCTAACGCAGGAAAATAATTTGGTTTAGCGGAGGTCATTTTTCAACATCCTTTTGCATCTTGCTTTGTTGTCTAATGCGGGCGAGGGCCTTGGAGCGGCGGCGGGCGGTTTCTTGGAGGTCTACGTTTTCGTCGTATTCGTCGACAATTTCGCGGCCGAGGATTTCTTCGAGCACATCTTCGAGGCTCACGATGCCAGCGATTGCACCCCACTCATCGACAACACCCACGATATGTCCACGCTGCTTTAAAAAACGGAGAAGCAGCTTGTCCAAGGTTAGACTGTCGGGAATCAGTTGCAGCGGTCGCATCATCTGCCGAAGCTTTACATCGCGGAGTCCTTCGGCGAGCTTGTTGTAGGCATCGCGGCGAAGAACGATTCCAATCCAGTTGTCCTTCCCCTTTTCGTAAAGCGGCACGCGGGAGAACGGCCAGTTACCGCGTTCATCCAAGGTTTCGCCGATTGTAGAATCCGCCTTGAGCGAAAATACCACCTGGCGGGGCGTCATCACCTTGCGCACCGGCACCGATTTCAGCGCCAGGATATTCTTGATGACCAGGGACTGCTGACGGTCAATCACGTCTTCACGAAGGCCCAGGCTCACGAGGCTGTTGATGTCATCGATGCTCACGTCCTTCTTGTCTTCCTTTTCGCGGGTCCAATGCTTGGTGAGTGTAAGGCACAGCCAAATGACTCCCGTCCAGGAAAGAACGATGGTAATGTAGTAGAACGGAACAGCCACCAGGGGCGCCACGACTTTCGCCTGTTTGACGCCCAAAGTCTTCGGGGTAATTTCGCCGAACAGCAAAATCAAAATCGTCAGGACAATCGGGAGCGACACCTGCCCAATCGGAGGTAGATTCTTCACGGCAAGCGCCGTCGCCAAGGACGCGCCCACGGTATTCGCAATCGTATTCACCACCAGTACCGAAGCGATGTAGCGGTCGATATTTTCCTTCACGTGCACCATGTAGCGCGCGGTAAACTTTTTATGCTTCTGCAAGAGTTCTATCGTTGCTGGCGGCACGCTATAGAACGACGCCTCTGTCACCGAACAGAACGCCGACACGGCAAGGCAACTAAGAACCGTAAGGACAATATAAAGCATTATTCAACACCCAGTAACGACGATTCAAACAAGGCCGGTTCAATCGCCCAAAGTTGCGGACGGCCAAGGTCATAAAGGTAGTCCGCCCAATCCGAGAAATCCGTCAGGGTCTTACTCCCCAACTTGGCGCCGAACGCTGGCAACGTAAACGAATTTCCCGAGCCGAGCACCATCAAGTCCACGTCGGTCGATTCGCCGATATGCGCCAACTGTTTTGCCACGGCAATCGCATCGTCAATGCCGCCGAGATCATGCACCAGACCAGCCTGAAGCGCCTTGACTCCAATCATCACGCGACCGCCACCGTACGCCGTATCGACAGTCGCCTGCGGAATTCCCGTCGCCTTCGAGACGACCCCCGTAAAGCGATCGTAGAATTCATCCATGTACTGCTGCAGCGCCGCCTTTTCCGCATCGCTCCAGGGGCGCGTAAAAGTCGTCGCATCCGCATACTCATGCGTCTTGACCGTTTCGGCCTTCAGCCCAATTTTCGACATCAGTCCCGACACATCGATCTTGCCGCCATAAATGCCGATGCTGCCGACAATCGCCATGGGTTCCGCCAGAATCCGGTCTCCTGCGCAGGCAATGTAGTAGCCGCCCGAAGCGCCCATATAGCCGATGCTAGAAACTACGGGTATTCCCTGTTCGCTCACATGGCGGAGCGCCGCCCAAATCTTGTCGGAGGCTATCGCGGAGCCTCCCGGCGAAGAAATGCGAACAATCAACGCCTCGGCACCCGTCGCGGGCAACTTGCGGAGCGATTCCAGAACGGAGCGTTCCATACGCGAATCGATTGTCCCGTCGATATTCAGGAGTGCGACCGATGCACGGCGGCTCCAGCTCTCGTTGAAAATCCGCTTGTCCGTCGGATACCAGGTACGGAAAGACGCCTGCGGGTAATCGATACCGAAGAAGGTCTTAAGCGCATAGGAAGGAACCTGATCGAGGTAAAGCAGCGTATCGACGAGGCCCGCGCGCTTTGCCGCAGATGCCGTCACTAGCGGCTGCTTCGCCAGGGAATCCAGATGTGCGTAAGCCTGACTCAACGCTGCATCAGACGCCTTGGCGCCTCCCGCATGACGCATCGAAATGTAGGTCTGCAAAGCCGTCCACAAATCCATATAAAGCGAATCCAGATTGGAACGGGATTCCGCCGACATCGAATCAGCCACATAAGGTTCCACCGCCGACTTGTACTTGCCATGACGCAAGAATTCCACCTTCACACCGAGCTTGTCAAAAAGCCCCTTGTAAAAGAGAACGTTCCCGCCGAGGCCACGCCAGTTCATGTGCGCCGAAGGCTCCACCACAATGCGGTCCACATGTGCAGACGCCAGCAGCACCGCAGGGCGAATATCATCCATATAGGCAATCACCTTGCCGCCACGGGCCTTGAGCTTTTGCACGTAGCGGTCGATTTCGCTCGAAATACCGATGTTGCCCTTGTACCCTGAAAAGTCAAGAATCACAAGTCCCGATGCAGGATCACGCAGCATATGTTCAAATAAGTTGCGGACATGCCAGAGGTAGATGGAATTCTTGCGGAAAAAGGCGAATTCGTCCTCGGTCTCGGAAACCTCCATATCGAGAGGAACGCGAATAATCTGCGCACTCAAGGATGCATCCGGATTACGGGCGCTGTGGTAGCCCCATGCGGCACCCTTCGGCAACAGGTCATCGTAGACATGCACCGCGACATTGTTGTAACCGCCAAGCGACATCGAGAAAGTCAGCCGATATTCATCGTCTCCATAAATCGGAATGCGGAGTCCCCAGCGGGCACCGTACATTCCCAACTCCACCAGCAAACGGTGATTCTCGAAATCTTCCACATCGTAGCTCACACTCATCAGAGGCCCGAAACGAACCGTCGCGCCCAGGTTCTGTATACGGTCGGGAGCCTGCGGCCCCGTATAAAGCACATTGTCGCAGGAATAGCCCACAGAAAGGAAACTGAACGGGCGGATCATCACGCCGAGATCCAAGCCCCATTCGGTGCCAGTAAAGTCAGCGCTGCGGAGAGCCGTGACGCGTTCACCGACAAAGATGCTGCGGTTCCACAAGTCATTACCATGCGTGAGACTCCAGCGGGACAAATCCAAATGATCTGGCCCCTGCGTGTAATCGAATCCCGCCGCCCAATGGTCCAGATTTCCACCGACACGGAAGCTCTTGATGCCATCATCGTAATCGTAACTGACCAGGGCGCCCTTGGAATCAAAGGCCGTTAGCCCAGCCGGATTGCCCCAAATGCCATGTTCATTTTCGAGCGAGACAAAACCCGATTCACCGGGAATATAGGCGGAGACAAGCGCCGCACAGAACAGGACAAACGCGGGTACAACCTTATTTTGCATCAGTTTCATTCGCTCTCCCCTTTTTATACACTTCATCAATCAAAGAAACCATTATGACCGCTTGGCAGGCATCGTAAATGCTACCATACCAATCGTATTCGGGATCTTTTGCCGTATTCTTATAAGAGTTCAAATAATTTAGAAAAGCCTGATGTTCCTTTTGCAATGCATACGCCGGATTGCCATTGCGATAGGCACCCAAGTCCAATGTTACGGAACGGCCGTTCATCGAAATTTCTACCATGCGGGAGTCAGAAGCACAATTACGGTCTGCTATAAATTCAGCCGTCAACGTTCTCAAGTCATAGAAAGCATGGACACGGTCTTCCGACAATTCTTCGCAGCGGAAAGACCTGTACATCATCGCGTTCTTGTCGACAAAGAAACAAAGCAAGTCCATGTCGTGGATCATCAGGTCCAGCTCCACGGGGACGTCGCGATTACGCGGCGAAAATCCGTGCGTTCGCGTAAACTTGAAACTCACTGGAGCGAAGTCCTGTTTCTGAAGATACCAGAATTTCAGATAATCCTGCATCTCCTTGAAGAAATCGGTCTTCGTAAATTCTTCGATTGCAGGGTTGTAGCGTTCCGAATGACCGACAAATACAAATGCGTTTTGCTCCAGCGCAAGTTTCTGGTATTCCATCGCAGCAAGTGCCGAAATTGACACAGGCTTTTCCACAAGGAGCGGAAGCTTTATTTCGATGCATTTTTTTACGTATTCGTCATGCGCCACGGCAGGAGAAGCAACAACCGCAAAATCGGGAGAAAGATCGCCTGCAACGATTTTTTTGAACAGGGCATCAGCCTCGGCTGTCATGTCTGCGATTCCGACGAACCCAACACCATCTTCCTCGAACAGCCGCTTATGCCGCTGTCCCATGGTGCCGTTACCAATCAAGACCGCCTTATAGGAACAAGAACTTTGCATAGAGCCCTAATGTGTGTCCTGTTTCCATCCCGAACAGGTGCCCGCGATTCATCTCGTAGAAAAGGGCAATGCCGAGAGAGTTGCCGAACGAGGAAAAATAACGCGCCGCATCCACGCGCATCTTGTAGCCGCGATAAAGGTCGTCCATCTTGCGATACGGTTTCTGCAGACTCAAGTTTTCAGATTCCTGGATGCGCCAGCGGTACAGGAAAACGTAGTCAAATTTCCAGCCCGAATGGTCGTCGCGGTCCCACAGGAGCTTCCACGAAATCGACCCCTTGAGGCCAAGTTCGTCACCTGGCTGAAAATCGCGTTCTTCGAGGAAAGTAAAGTATTCCGCCGCAGCACCGAGCGCCATGTTCCGCGAGAATTCATAGAGGCCAAAAGGCGAAACGCCCAGGCGATGGAAACGGTTCACGCGGGAACCTTCGCGCGGCGGGAGCCTCCAGCTGACATCGACACCTGCAAACGGGAACGACATCAGTTTCATGCCCAGGTACGATTCGTTGAGACCATTCACCCGCAAGTTCACCATCTCATGAATCTGGTCATGTGCCATCGTATTCCACTCGTAACTCACGAGTCGGTAGGCAAAGTCCCCATAGATGCTAAAGCAGTTACAGGGCGCATACTCCCCCGCCACATTGATATCGCCACTGTACACGTCATCACGAAGCTCCGCAAGGGCGCCCAGCAGCACAAAACTTTCGGGAGCGCGCACCGGAGAAACCGTCTCGCGGGCAAACGTCGCGATAGACGCGAGCCCCAAAAGAAGCACAACTTTCAAAGTCTTTCGAATAAAAACAGACATCGGTTTATTTGACAAATTTAAAAAATTCTATCTTAGTAGCACCGAATAGTTACCGAGCCGCCCAAGGATTTTCCGATGACAAGACTTGTCCACTTCGACATTGCCAAAGCGATCGCCATCATTCTCGTTGTCATCGGCCACTATTACCCCGAAAACGCGCCCGGCTGGTACCTGGCGCTGCATTCCTGGATTTACACATTCCACATGCCTCTTTTCATGTTCGCCAGCGGCTACATCTATCTTTCCTTCAAGAAGGACGAAGGATACTTCACCTTTATCAAGAAAAAATTCAGGCGTCTGTTCGTTCCCTATATCATCGTCTCGATGATCATCATCTCGATCAAGCTACTGACACAGCGCAACATGTATGTTGAAAATCCTGTTACGCCAGAGACCTACATACAAATTCTATACCTTCCGGCAGCCGGTTACTTTTTGTGGTTCATCTGGTCACTTTTCACCTGTTTCTTGATTATCCCCTTCTTTAAGACAGCAAAAGCTAGGCTCGTCCTGCTTTTGATCTCCATCCTGCTACACTACGTATTTACTCTCGGAAGCATCGAGCTGTTTGCCATTAACGAAACTTCCCGCAACCTGCTCTGGTTCATGGTCGGCACCAGCGCCTGCGATTATGGAAGCATCGTTTTCTCGCACAAGTTCTGGGAAAAATACAAGAATATCCTGAAGATATTCTCAATTATCCTCTTTGTCGTCACAAGCATTCTATTCCTGCTTGAAACACCCTACACCAACGAAATCCTTGCATGGTTCGGAATAGCATCCACGATGTCAACATCCACCTGGATTGCCCATATCCGCGCAACAAAGTACATTCAGCCCATCTTGATTGTCGGCTCCGCCAGTTACATCATCTATCTCTTCCACACGACATTCGAAGGGTTAGCCAAGTCCATCGTCCAGAAAGTCACCTTTTTCGCAACCTCCGACACGGGATTTGTCATGGGAGCCCTTCTTTGCATTCTTGCAGGAACCGTCGGCCCCATCGTCTTATTCTACATCATCCGAAAATTTCAAATGACGCGAATGATTTTCGGCTTGAAATAGCGCCCCTATTTAGGTTTTATACGCGCACCCAATTGACCAGTTTCGACGACATCTTGTGAACCACCGTACTAAAGATGATCGTAAACGTCATCGTCAAAACGAGGAACACTCCGCTCGACACCGTCGGGAACAAATACGAAATCGTCCGCATCATCAATTCATGCGACAAATAAATCTCGTAGGAAATGACGCCCAGGTGATTGACAACGGCATTCCCGAACGTTCTCTTCCGCGACAGGAACAATACAAAACTGACGATCGCAAAGCCTAGGACAATCTTTAAAAGATACTCCCCGTAGAACCACACCGTTTTATTCATCACATAGGCAATTCCCAGAACCAACGATAATAATCCCAACGCAATAGTTTTCGGCATCCATCGGGAACCAATGAAGTCGGCTATTTTTGAGAAGAATATGAAAAGCAACAGTCCCCAGACAAGTCCCATGCGCTCATAGCACCACCCCATTTCGGCTGAATTACTGGCATCCGGCGAAGACAGGTACAAGTAAAGGCTAGATGCCACAACCGCAACGGCCAAGACAACATGGCTGATAGAAGGTTTTATTTTGAACTTTTGCTGGCAGAACATGACTACAAAAAAGAGAATGCAATACTGCAGCAGGACCCACACATATCCCGGCATACTGATGAGGGACTTCAACAAAGAAAAATCGCGTCCTGAACAAACATTGAACAGAACACAAAAGAGATTCACCAAAAAACAAGGAATCAGCAAGCTCGCAAGACGGTTACGCCAAAAATGAGAGAGATACTTATCCGGTGAACGGTTCGCCGAAAACTGCATTCCATAAGCCGATATCATAAAGAACACCGTTACCGCCACAAAGCCAAAGCTCATCACCATTCTCTGGGCCGCGTTATGGTAAAGCTCCGGGACATGCACAAAGACGACAACGATGGCACTTACGCCCTTGAGGACTCCCGTAAAATTCTTGTCAAACGAGAACGGTCCCTCCTTGGGAACACTTTTCCACAAGACCGACGCGAGCAAAACCGCAATCAGCAAAAGAGTCAATATCAGGTCAAGCATCATTCTTCAGCCCTTAATTAAAATCGTACCGGTAAATAAAGTTAAGCTGGACACGGGTCCACTCAAAGCTTCCATGAACCGGTGTCGAAATTTCAGGATAGACACCCAAGCGTCCTACATCGAACAACATTCCCCCAAAAAAGCGACGTTCCACATTTCGGTAATCAGGCATATTCTTAAAGCCAGCATAGAAGCCTACATCCTCAAAGGGGAAACTTTGCAACTGGATAAGGTATCCATAATGGGTCCCGAGATCGCTATCATAAAACGGACGATACCGCGCCTTGATCTGGAAATAGGCATGGGGAGCCCAAAGCAGGGACAGTTCCCCGCCATAGTCATAATAATCCATGTCGTACTGCATGCCACCATACAGAACATACCAGAGTTTCATCGACAGCGGCAGCGAGTATTCCGCAAAAAGGCCTAAACTTCCATGTTGCTGTTCAGGATCCTGATTGAACAGGGACTGCTCATAGGCAACCCCATACGAACCATGCTGAACGCCAGCAAACAGGAAACGCTGATTACGCATTCCCATAAAGAACTGGTTATTGGCAAAGAGCAGTGTGGCCGAAACCATCAAAAAAATAACGACAGATTTTCTCATCTTAACACCTTCCGAACTTCCGAGGCTAAAATTTCTTGTCCTGCAATATTCGGATGCAAGCCGTCCTTAAACAAATCCATCCTAGCTTCATATCCATCTTGGGCAAACAACGGATACACATCCAAGTACTCAAAGCGACCATTTAACGAATCCAGTCCTTTTTCCACACGATTATTCACATTGCGAATGACTTCATTCACACGCGAACTCTGCTGACGCTGAAAATTACGAGGAAGAATCGAAATAACGATTAACGGGTCTGCCTGGATTTTTTCGATTCGGGTATAAAACTTCTGCAAGAAAGCATTTCTTCTTTCTTCATCAAAAAATTCACTACTATTATTGGTTCCCATCAATATGACGGACGGTATTCCCCGACATTCTCGCAAATCCCAATCATCAAGATCCTGAATCCTTGCGCCATTTTTCGCATGTTTTAAGGGCATATACTGCGGGAAAAAGTATTCAAGATCCCACTGATAGGTAATTGAATCGCCTATAAAACAAACACGCGTGTCATCGTCATCATAATCACACGCCCACAAAAAAAGGATCCATGGGAAAAGCAGCCACTTTTTCATATTCGCAATCAACGCAAAATCTAGCAAAAAACATTCCGCGCAAAATTTTCTGCCGAAAGCACTCCGCTCAATTTTTTAAATTTAAATTATGAGGATTCGGCTCGCCATAATACTATTCGGCTGTATAATCTGTTCCTGCGTATGGAACGATCCCGAGAGTACACCCGTCTACTTACCGATTGACGATTCGGAATACCCCTACGTAAGCTTGCCGCGACTTGTCATCGAGACCGAGGACTTCTCGCAAATTCGCGACCGCGAAACCAAGATTCCCGCAAAGTTGCAGGTATACGGCAAGGATGCTCCCGAAAGCGACGTTCTTGAATTGACCATCAAGGGGCGCGGCAACTCCAGTTTTACGGGAATGCCCAAGCCCAGCTACAAAATTGAATTCGCAAAAAAACAGGAAATGTTCGGGATGCCCAAGGATAAAGACTGGGCACTTATCGCTAATTCCGCCGACAAGACACTCCTCAAGAACTTTATTACATATAAACTCGCAGGTTGGCTCGGCGACGAATACACGCCGAGAAGCACCTTCGTCGAACTGTATCTGAACAGGCAATACCAGGGAGTCTACCAACTGGTCGAAACGGTGAAAGTCGGCAAGGACCGCGTGGACATCCCCAAGGCAGACAGTTCCTTCTTGCTTGAAAGATGCCCCACCGAATTCGGCAAGGAACATTTTGTCGTTACCGAGAAGGGAACTACCTTCGGCATCAAGTACCCCAAGGATCCCGATTATTTTGACACCCAAATCATCAAGGGTGTCCTGAGTGAATTCGAGAATTTTCTAAAGGATGAAGACGACGACACACTTCAAAGCAACCATGAAATCACCGACTTCCTTGATTTCGAGGATTACCTGCGTTTCTACTGGATTCAGGAACTATCAAAGAACCTGGACGGAGCCTTTAGGCGAAGCATTTATGTAACCTGGCAACGCGGGGAACCTATCCGGCTCGGCCCCGTATGGGATTTTGACGTCGCCTACGGAAACTGGGAAGTTGATTCCCTTCGCACCACCACCGATTGGTATATCCGTAATAGTGGATGGAACGGATACATTTTCAAGCGAGCTAAATATTGGCAAGCCGCCGTGGACTACTGGAAGGAGCACCGCGATTTTCTCGCCACCTTCCCCGATTCCATTTCCAAATACGCGGCAGAACTCGCCCCAGCCACCAAAAACGAATTCAAGCGTTGGCCCGTCCTCGAAAACACAGAGAACTGGACCTACAAGGAAGCCTACGACAGCTATGACGAAGCCATCGATTCGTTAAACAGCTGGATAAAGCTGCGCATGGAATGGATTGACAAGAATATCTAAGATTCGCCAGCGAAGGTTATTTCGCTCGCTTAGAACTTAGCATATTCTTCAACATAGCGTTCTGCAGTATTTTTGATATCATAGCGAGAGCGAATGTAAGCATAAGCCATATCCGCCAAGCCATTATCATAGCCTTTATTTACGAATTTTTCGATTTTCCGAGACAAGTCTTCAACACTTTCTGGATCGAACGACCAACCTAGCGGAGTATCGAATCCATCGGGATTCAATATTTCCATAGGGCCTTCCAATGCACTTACCAGAACGGGAACTTTTGCGGCCATCGCCTCAGCGACGGTCAAGCCGAAACCTTCCTGCCTTGAAGGCTGAATATACAGATCGAAATTGCATAGATTCTCGTAAACCCACTCTCGCGGCATGGAACCTTCAAAAATGACTATATCTTCAACTCCCAATTCCTGAACCAGCTGCTTGGCTCGTTCCATATCGCAGCCATCGCCCACAAAGTGCATTTGAATATTCTTGGAGAGCGTCCCATGTTTTTTCACATTGGCAAGAGCTCGAATCAAAATATCCTGTCCCTTGTGATGGAAATACAAACGGGACACCTGAATCAGGTGTAACGTGTCAGAAATAGCGGACTTTCTCTCGGAACAAATTTTATCGCAGCACACACCATTTTCAACAAGAATCGTTTCATGGCCTTGCTGAATCCATTCGTCCTGAACAGATTTCGAAATGGCATAGCAGGCCTTACAACGCACGCTTTCGTCTACACTATTCCTCATTCCATGGATCGTGCGAACGACATTCCACTTGCCCAGCACAAACTTGACAATTCCATCGTAATGGACATGAACAACTTGCGGTTTTAACTTGAACAGGAGCAAGTTCATTTTTAAAAGTGGCCACGGATTCTTACTTTCGCGTTTTCTTTTACATTCGAAAACCTTGACACGTGGATCCAATCTATTGCGAACAGACTCGTCTATCATATCGTTGATGATGATGAGCGAAACATCGTTCTCATTTACATGAACATTCACTATATCGACCAGCATATTTTCTATGCCGCCCGTAGTCAAGCCCCATAAAAGATGGACTATTTTCAAGAAACACTCCTTTATCGATGCGGACCCAAACCGTCGCCTACTACCGGCACTTCGACATACCCCACTCATAGACCAAGTCTATATGGGGTGCGTCAATCCCATTTTCATGAGCAAGATCATGAATAGCCTTCAAGCCAAAGGGAAAATCTTCGGTAAAGTAACGGCTCGTGAAATCAGGTACCCAGCCACCTTCAGGCAACTGTTTCATCGGAGAAAGAATCGTTGACAAAGACTCGATACTCTGTATTTTCCGAGTCATAGACTTCGCATCGGTCGATTCGTAATGGACTAACAGTGTTTCAATCTTTTCTGTGTTGACATTCAGTTTTTTCAACAGCGCAAAAAATTCAGCATCCATCTGAATTTCAAGTGCAGAAGCACTTTCGGTCCATTCCTTGTAAAACAAGCTACAACGGTCAAAAGGAGTTCCATCCCAATCCCTCCACATCGTATAAAGTCGACCCGTATGAAGAATAGGGTTGCTGTTGCTGAGAGTAACTTCGTAGAAGGTATCTACAAGGGTCGTTTTTTCGAGGAACAATTTTTCAAGCAAGCCTCTAAAGCCTTCGCGGTCTTCAATGTTTTCAAGAGCGGCAAAAAGTTCAGGACGGTAGCCCAGCAGATTTGCTTCCTTGCCATACTCCACGACACGAGACACATACGGCACACGCTGAAAACCAAACAACTTCGTTGTCAAAGGCAGATGCTTGTGACAGTACAAGAAAAAGCCCGAGTTGGAAACCACAGTTCCCAAAATTTGTTTTTCACTCAAATAGGGCTTTACTTGCAGAATGGTCTGTTCCACTAAAAATGACGGAACACACAGAAAAACGATATCACTCTGGGGAATGACATCTTTCGGATCGTTGGAAATTTTATCGAGTTTCCCGGCGAAATGTTTTCCTTCAGGAGCGTTCACGACGAACTCGTGTTGCCACTTCTCAGGACGTTGCGTAAACATATTGACAGTCACATTTTCATGCGACGACAACACTCCTGCACAAGTATGGCCAAGTCCTCCCCCTCCGCAAATACAAATTTTCAACGGCTTCATTCTAGAACTCCCTTACCTCAGCTTGACACCAAAATGCTGCAGAGCTTCGCCGAGCACCTTGAAGAAGTCTTCGATGTCCTTCACGTCGATAGCGCCGAGTGCACAAAGGCGGAAGGTGTTCGTCGTTGAAATCTTGCCCGGGTAAATCGTGAAGCCGCGGTCGTAGCAGTAATCGTGCACCTTCTCGAAATCCCAGTTCGGATCTTCGGGGTACTTGACGGAAACGACGAGGCCCGATTCGATGGCGGGGTCAATGACTGTATCGAAACCGAGATCGGCCACACCCTTGCGGATGGCCTCGTACACGCGGCGGTGGCGGGCAAACTTGGCGGTTTCACCTTCGGCAAAATATTCCTTGAGCGCCTGGATGGTGGCGTAGATGGTCTGCACCGGCGGCGTGAAGTGCATTTCGCCGGTCTTTTCGAAGAAAGAATATTGCAGGTAAAGGTTGCAATAGTAAGAACGCGTCGGGTATTCCTTCGACTCCTCAATGATGTCCTTGCGGCCGATAATGAAAGAGAGACCGGACATGGCCATGAGACCCTTCTGAGCGGAAGCCATGCAGAAGTCCACGTTGTCCTTCACCACGTCGAGCGGAATCATGCCCAAGGTAGAGGTTGTGTCGGTGATGAAAATTGCGTTGTACCTGTGTGCGAGTGCACCAATTTCGCGAATCGGGTTCAAGACACCCGTACCCGTCTCGTGATGGCAGCAATAAACCACGGCTACATCCGGATTTTCCTGGAGTGTCTTTTCGACGGCGGCGAGATCCGGACGCTCGAAGACGCTTGACTTCAGGTTGATATGCGGCAGGTGGTACATTTCGCAGACTTCGACAGCACGCGTATTGTAGGCACCGTTGTTCACCACGAGTATCTTCTTGCCTTCGGGAACCAGCGAGTTGATGCACACGTCAATGTTGATGGTGCCCGAGCCGCAAAAGAGAACGGAGGTGTACTGGTCGGCAGGGGCGTGCACCACCTTGAGCAGATCTTCGCGGAGACCCTTCATGAGGCCGGCAAAGGCCTTCTCGCGGGGGCAGATATCCGGGACCACCTGGGCGTACTTGACCGTATCGGTGGTAGTGGCGGGGCCGGGGTTCAACAAAACGTTTCTCTTGATCGGTTCCATAAATAATTCCTTAAAGTCTTCCGTAAAATTTAGAGGTACTGGAGGATGTTCTTTTCGGCGTAGGCCAGATCGTCCACGTCATCGATTTCGTACCACTTGAGTCCATCGACCTTGAGCACGAACACCTTCATCTTTTCCTGCGACATGGTCAGCAGCTCGTACTCGTAGCCGAGTTTCGGCTTGTCGGCCACCTTGGCGGCGTAATCTTCACACATGGCCTTGTAGAACTTGTTCGAAAGCTTGTGGATGCCCACCAGCTCTCCCTTCGCGTCCAGCTGGGTCTTGTCGGTAGAACACATGGTGAGGCGGCCGCCTTCGCCGTATTCCACGTAGTACTGGTCCTGGAACTTGGTCACGGGCGTGATGAGCATGATGGTCGGTTCCTCACATTCGAGGAGCGAGGTAATCGCCTTCTTCTCGAAGACGAGATCCGATTCCAGGAGCAGAAAGTCGTCGTCACCGATAACATCGCGGCAGTTGTACAGCGTGTACATGCTGTTGGTCTCGGCGTAGCGGGGGCTGAACACGCATTCGATCTGCGGGTAGGTCGCCTTCAGCGCCTCGTACTTTTCCTTGTGGTATCCGGTACCGATAACGATGCGTTCGATGCCGCAAGCGATGAGAGTCCTGATGCTACGTTCGACCATGGAAAGGTCGCCACATTCGATAAAGCCCTTGGGAATAGTCTCGGTGTACTTGCCGAAGCGGGTTCCCATTCCCGCTGCCATGATGACCGCAGTCTTGATCATGTTATTTCCTCAAAAATTCCATCAGCGCGTTCTTGTTCTCGATAGGCGTCGTAGTCGGGCGGCCCAGGTCCTTGCGGTTACCCTTCTTCACCTTGACCTCGAGGAGCACGGGGCCTTCCATGCCCTTGAGCTTTTCGAGCGCAGCAGCAAGCGAATCCTTGCTATCGGCTGTCAGAGCATCACGATATCCCACTGCACGGGCAACAGCGGGCAGATCAATCTTGAGGCCTACCGTCGGCTGGCCGCCCACGGAGTCGTGCGCACCGTTATTGAACACCACGTGTACGTAATTTGCGGGGGACTTGCTTGCGACAATCGCCATGGAACCCATGTGCATGATCGTAGCACCGTCGCCATCGAAGCACCATACCTTGCGGTCTTCCTTTTCCATCGCAATGCCAAGCGCAATCTGCGAGGCGTGTCCCATGGAGCCCACCGTCAAAAAGTCGCGCTCGTGACCTTCACCCTTCTGGGCGCGGTATTCAAAAAGTTCGCGGCTGATCATGCCAGTGGTAGAGACAATCACGTCCTTTTCGCCGAGCGCAGCAGCCACAGTCTGGATAGCTTCTTCGCGGCTCATCGTGAGGTCGTTTTTCTCGACGCTCTGGAGCTTGTAATCCTCGAAGGAGTCCTTCTCGATGACAAGCGCATAGACCTCGCCCGTTTCCTTCATCGTCTTGACGGCCTTCGCAATCTGCTTTGCCGCATTGTCCTCTTCTTTGCAAAGTACATCGTAATTCACGCCCATCGTGTTGAGGATGCCGGTCGTCACCTTGCCCTGCTTCACGTGCTGCGGCTCGTCGTGAACGCCGGGGCGACCGCGCCAGCCAATGAGGAGCAGCACCGGGATGTTGTAGACTTCCTTGTCCGTAAGGGAGGCAAGCGGATTGATGATGTTGCCTTCGCCGGAATTCTGCATATAGACAACGCCAATCTTTCCTGTAGCGAGGTGATAGCCTGCGGCAAGGCCCACGGCGGCACCTTCGTTCGCGGCAATCACATTATGCTTGGCATCCTTGTTGTCGGCGATGTAGGCGCAGATGTTCTTGAGCAAAGAATCGGGAACCCCGGCAAAGAAATCGATGCCATAGGAACCGAGCGTGTCAATAAAAAACTTCGGACTGATCATTGGTAGATACCGTTACTTCTTCATCGTTCCGGGAATGAGGTTCAGGATCTGCTTGATGGGCATGCAGTAGTCGTTGGAGGCCTCGAGGCTACGGCTGTGCGTAAGGATTGATTCCGCGCACTTCACCATGGCGGGGTATGCGGACCTCAGCATGTGGTTTGCGTAGATGACGATGTTGATGCCCCAGGTCGCCAGTTCCTCTTCGGTGAACTGGTTGTAGGTCGTAGGCACGGCGACAATCGGCGTGTGCGCATCCTTCTCGCGGAAGCGCCTGCAGAATTCCTTGATGTCTTCGCCACTCTTGTCCTTGGAATGGATCATGATGCCGTCGGTACCGGCAGCCACATAGGCATGGCAGCGTTCCAGCGCATCGTCCACGGACTTGCCCGCAATCAGGGATTCGCAGCGGGAAATCACCATGAAATCGTTCGTGATCTGGGCGTCCTTGCCCGCACGGATCTTGGTGCAGAAACCTTCGATGGTGTCCTGCGTCTGGATGGTATCCGTACCGAACAGGGAGTTCTGCTTGAGTCCCACCTTGTCCTCGATAATCACCGCAGAAATGCCGAGGCGCTCGAGCGTGCGGACCGTAAAGCCGAAGTGCTCCACCTTTCCACCCGTATCGCCGTCAAAGATGACCGGCTTGGTCGTGACTTCGAGGGTGTCGTTCAGGTCGTGCAGGCGGGTGGTAAGGTCCACAGCCTCGATATCCGGCTTGCCCTTGCTCGTGGAGTCCGTCAGGGACGAAGACCACATGCCGTCAAATTCGCGGACGCAGCCATTGACCTCGACACTCGTGTGTTCGACAATCAAGCCCGTAAGGCCGTTGTGCGATTCCAGAATACGCACGATAGGCTTCGCCGCAATAAGACGACGGAGAGACGAAAGTCTTGCCTGCGGGGTCGTGCCGAGAGAATCGATTTCCTTCTTGAGACCGGCAGAGGTAATGCCCTTGGTATAGGGGATTTCAATCACCTTTCCGCCCTGAGCCTCCATCACCTTGAAGACCTCATCGCGGATATACTTGCTCGGCCCCGTGAGCCAATCATCACCGTGAATAATGTAGTCCGGCTTGTACTTTTTCAGGTTCTCAACGTAGCTCCATTCATCCTGGGGCACGACCTTCGAGACTCCCTTGATATTCTCGATGACATTCTTGCGTTGCTCATAGTTCAGATACGGAAGGCGCTTATGTGTCGCAATAGCCTTATCCGTAAAAAGGCCAATAATCACATCACCATACTTGGCCCCCTCATTGATAATGTTAATGAGGCCAGGGTGCATAATATCACCAATCATTCCTAGATATACAGTCTTAGCCATAAAAACCCTTTTTTTACAAAGATACCAATTTTACAGATGGCGAACATTACACTAAACGAAAATAATGCTGTATTTTTTTATTTTTTCATTAAAGAGATTCGACATGACAAAAGTAATCACATACGGTACATACGACTTGCTTCACCAAGGGCATATCAACCTGCTCAAAAGAGCCAAGGCCCTCGGAGATTACCTTATCGTAGGCGTCACAAACGACAATTTTGACCGAGACAGAGGCAAGCTCAACGTCCGCAACAACGTCCTCGAACGAGTCGAAGCCGTAAAAGCGACGGGGCTTGCCGACCAGATTATCATCGAAGATTATGTCGGACAAAAAATTGACGATATCCAAAAATACGACGTGGACATTTTCGCCATCGGCTCCGACTGGGAAGGCAAATTTGACTACCTGAATGAATTCTGCAAGGTTGTCTATTTGCCTCGCACCGAAGGCATATCATCGACAAAGTTGCGCGAAGAATCCCAGGACATCGTAAAAATGGGAATCATCGGCTGCGGACGCGTCGCCAAACGCTTTCCATCAGAAACCAATGTTGTCAGCGGAGTAGAAGTTGTCGCCGCCTATGACACCGACCACAAGCAAACCGAAGACTTTGCGCAACAATTTGACGGAATCAAATCCTGCACCAATCTGCAGGAACTATACGACGCCGTGGATGCAGTCTATATAGCGACTCCACACCTCGTCCACTACGATTGCATAAAGGAATCGCTTATTGCAGGGAAGCACGTTCTCTGCGAAACCCCGATGGTCCTTAACGGCGACCAGGCCAAAGAACTTTACAAACTGGCCAGGGACAAATCCCTCATCTTGATGGAAGCGAATAAAACAGCGCACTGTCCCGCATTCAATCATCTTATAGTAATGATCAAGTCCGGGCTTATCGGAGAGGTTGTTGACATCGAAGCCTCTCTGTCCCAGCTTCTGAACAAGGGCGGTAGGGAATTCGACGCAAACCAGGCAGGCGGCGCCATGTTCGAGCAGGGATCTTACCCGTTGCTGCCCATCCTCAAATTGATGGGAATTCAGTACGAAAGCCTGGAACTTTTCTCGCGAATGGAAAACGGAGTCGACATCCACACGAAAGGCCTATTCCGCTACCCCAAGGCCGTATGTTCGTTTAAAGTTGGATTAGGCGTCAAGACCGAAGGCGACCTCGTCATTTCTGGCACAAAGGGGTATGCCTATGTTCCCGCTCCATGGTGGAAGACGGACTACTTCGAGTTGCGATACGAGGACCAGAACGACAACAAGAAATTTTTCTACAAGTGGGACGGTTTCGGCCTGCGCTACGAAATACAGGAATTCATCAGTTGCATATATAACCATCGCTTTTCTTCCGCACGCCTGCGGCGCCGCGAAAGCATCCAGATGGCATACATCATGCAGCAATTCAGCGAACGAAAGAATTTTTACGAGATTTAGAGGTTGCTATGATCAACTTTACTGTAGGCCCAGTACAATCCAGTGATGCCGTACGCGCAATCGGCGCAGAACAGGTTCCTTATTTCCGCACGGCAGAATTCTCGGAACTGATGTTCGAGAACGAACGACTGGTCAAGAAATTCGCAAAGGCCTCCGACGACTCCAGGGTCGTCTTCATTACGGGCTCGGGTTCGGCAGGCATGGAAACGGCCATAATGAACACCCTCACCCCCGCCGACAAGGCAATCGTCGTGAACGGCGGTAGCTTCGGGCACCGTTTCGTGGAACTCTGCGAACTGCACGAGATCCCCTTCACCGAAATCAAGCTCCAGCCAGGTAAGGCGCTCAAGGCCGAGCACCTGAAGGAATTTGAAGGCAAGGGCTACACCACCTTCATCGTGAACAAGCACGAGACCTCTACCGGCGTGCACTACGACATGCAGCTTATCAGCGATTTCTGCAAGAGGAACAACCTGTTTCTGATCGTGGACTGCATCAGCACCTTCCTCGCCGACCCCTTCGATATGGCCACGCTCGGTGCCGACGTGATGATTACCGGTTCGCAGAAGGCTCTCGCCTGTCCGCCGGGCATCTCGGTGATGGTCCTTTCGCCCAAGGCTCTTGCCCGTATTGAACAAATTAAGTGTAAATGCCAGTATTTTGACCTGAAAATTGCCCTAAAAAATGCAGAACGTGGACAGACCCCTTGGACTCCAGCAGTCAGCATCTTACGACAAATCAACGCCCGTCTCAAGGAAATCGATTCAAATGGCGGCGTAGAGGCTGAAATTGCCCGCACGGCATCGCTTGCGAACTACTTCCGCGAACGCATCAAGGGACTTCCCTTCGAAATAGTCTCTGAATCTCTCTCGAACGCGGTGACTCCGCTCCACCCGACCACGGCATCCGCCAACGACATCTTCCTCAAGATAAAGGACGAATACGGCATGTGGATCTGTCCGAACGGAGGCGATATGAAGGATACCGTTTTCCGCGTGGGACACATCGGCGCCCTCACAACGGCAGATTATGACAAGCTGATTGATGCATTCAAGGATCTCAGGGACAAGGGGTTCATCTAATGAAGGAACTCTCCCTAAAAGATATGCAGCAAGTCCTCCTGGGGATGATGTGCAAGATTCACGACTTCTGCGTAGACAACAACATCCAATACACACTCGGTTACGGAACCCTTTTAGGAGCAATTCGTCACAAGGGTTTCATTCCGTGGGATGACGATATCGACATTTATATGCCACGTCCCGACTATGACAGGTTTGTTGCATCGTTTAAAACAGGAAATGGCCTTACCTTGGTCGCTCCGGGCAAAGACTGCTACGTCGCTATCGCAAGAGTTTGCGACACTGCGCAAACCATATTCAAGACAAGCCTGCCTTGGTGTTCAAAACAAATTGAAAACAACATAGGCATCTGGATCGACATATTCCCTATTGACGGAATCGAGGACAACCCAGAATCCTTCAATAGCAGGAAAGCGGAAAATGATTCTCTTCGGAATCAACAATTATGCGCCCGCAGGGCAATTCCATCACTAGCCCTCAACGCCCCCCTAAAGCAAAATATCAAACAAATACTCCGAAAAATCAGATACTTCCGTTTAAACATCCAGGACATCAACACAAAAATTCTAGACAATTGCAGCAAGTATCCCTACGACACTTGCACTTACTGTAGCCAGTTTGCATGTCCCGATAATAGTTATGCGCCGATGATATTTAAAAAGAGTTCCTTCGAAAACTATATGGATGCAGAATTCGAGGGAAAAACATTCAAGATTGTCAAGGATTGGGACGCCATGCTAAACATTCTCTACGGTCCCAGCTACATGCAGCCCCCTCCTCCTCAGGAACGTGAACAGCATAGCCTTGACTGCAACCATTTTTTCTGGAAAGAAACATGAAAAAAATCTCAGTTTCCGAGATGAAACAAATTCAGGTGGACATTCTGAAGGACATCCACCAATTTTGCGAAGCGAACAACCTCCATTACACACTCATCTTCGGTTCGCTACTCGGAGCCATTCGACATAAGGGCTACATTCCTTGGGACGACGACATTGATATCGCCATGTTGCGTCCCGACTACGAGAAATTCGTTGCAAGCTATTCTGGCAAGAATGGAATTTATCATGTTTACGATTACCGTAACGACGCCGATTACCACCACCCTTACGCCAAGGTGGCCGACACTCGCACAATTCTTGAAGAACGCACTTCGATGAAGGATATCGGAATCAACATTGATGTATTTCCGTTTGACAACCTTTTCGACACCAAGGACGAATGCAACCAGTTCATCAAAAAGCTCGACGGATTCAAGAAGAAATTCCGCATCAAGCTGGTGAAGCCCGGGAAAAAGAATGTCTGGTGGAAACGTATTCTTATCCGGTTGGCCAAGGTGACACAGATTTTCTGGTCAACGAAAAAAATCACTGAAAAAGAATACGAGATTGTAAACACTCTCTCAAACGAGAATGCAAAATATATCGGCGTTGCAGTTGACCCCGAAATTGGCCCCGCCTACCGTTCCGTCTATCCACGCACCATGTTCGAAAAATTCCTCAAAGTTCCTTTTGATAACGAAGAATTCATGGTCACCGCAGAATACGATGCATGGCTCACGCAGATGTATGGAGACTACATGACGCCGCCTCCCGCAGGAAACAGGACGTCGCCTCACACTCTCAGCAATATCTACTGGATCGACTAGGCATGACGTCGATTCTTTAATTCAAGCAGTAGCCGTAGCGGGGTCATTTTCAAAAGATATGCCACGGCAAAATAGAACGCAATTCCCGTCAAGATTCCAGTCAGCAGCTGCAATCCGTTTGAAGAGAATAGGTTCATAACAAGCCAGATGACGCCACCCATCGACAGGGACAGCACAAACGACGGCGCAAGCAGCTTAACTTGCCCCCATACAGAAAGATCGATAAAGCGTCTCGTGTAAATCATATTCAAGAACATTGCGATAAATCCGTAAAGGGCGCGTCCCAGACACATTCCCTCTAGGCCAAATCGAATGGACGAGAAAAGAATCACGACCGCAACCGATTTCTTTATAACTTCCAGCTTAAGGACCAAATCCGAGCGACCCTTGACATAAAGCAAGTTCAAATTGATATTACAAACTGGATCGAGCATGTAGGGGAAACAAAGAATCTGAAGCAACAAGACGGATGCAAGCCACTTTTCGCCAAGCAATAGTATAACCGTCGGCTTTGCGAGAACACAAAAACCAATCATCAGAGGAAATATCACGAAACAGGCCAACTGCAAATACTTCTTATAGACATCCAAAAGCTTATTATTGTCTTCCTGAAGTTTTGACAGAATCGGATACGTCACACGAGAAAGAATCGAAGCGACATTCTGCGACGGAAAGGCCACTAAATGATCAGCACGGGTGTAAAATCCAAGATTGGCCGCCGAAAATTTCTTGCCGATTACAATGTTGTAAAGGTTCGTATAGACAGAATGGATCAGGCTTGACACCAAAAGTTTGGAGCCAAACGAGAATAAAGAATGAAACGAATCCTTGTTAAAGCACGGCTTGGGGAACCAACGCAATAACACCGAAAAAATGACGAGATTCAAGACGGAATTAAGAACAGTTTGCCAAACCAAGCTCCATACGCCAAATCCGCAATAAGCAAGAGTCACCCCAAGTATACCCGACAGAAGCGCAGCGCCAAATGAAGCCTTTGACTGTGTCTTAAAATCTACCGCACGAGACAGTTTCGCCTTATGTACAGTAAACAAGGCATTTATCACCAACGACAAAGAAACCACACGCATGACCGGACAAAGTTCGGGCAGCTGATAGAAATCGGCAACAAAGGGTGCTGCAAAGAACAGGATTACAAGGCACCCCAAGCTTATCAAGAAATTGATCGAAAAAGCAGTTCCGTAGTCCTTGTCCGTGACCTCTTTTTCACGTATAAGAGCATTAGAAAAACCACAGTCCACAAAAATCTGGGAAATGCTGAGAAAAATCGTCAGCATTCCAATCATTCCGAAGTCAGATGGACTCAACAGGCGCGCAAGAACAATACCAATAAAGAACTGGACTCCCTGCAAGGAGAATCGTTCAACTGCACTCCAGATAACGCCCTTTATTGATTGCGAAGCAATGGAACCCATTTTACAAATCTATCTTGGAATTAATAAAATCAACAATTCTTCTGGACGACTGATTGTCAGGGAAATTATGGACTAGGGGCAAAATAGAAGCTCTCTTGTCGCGACAGACATCTTCGCCAGACACGACATGATTGACAAAGACTTCCAAATCCTCGATTTTCGACAAGCGTTCCCCCTGAACAAGGCGCTGATAATCGATATAAAAACCAATCTTTGTCGCATATTCCTCATAATCATCAATTGTCAAGGCTATGGGACGGTCCAACAAAAGGAACTCATAGTAGGCTCCCGAATAGTCCGTAATCATCGCATCAAAGCAATGCAGCAAATTCATATTCTTGATACCATACTTATCTTTCTGTTCCTGTGTCAAGAAGAGAATATTGCTATAAGTCTTGGCCGGCAAAGAAGAAATCTGACTATGATGCAACTGAACGATGAGCAGGCTATTCTTTGAAGCAAATATATCATTAACGCAATTAAAATCCTCAACGTTCTCGATGAGGGGCAAAGAAAACTCCTTTGCTGTTTCCAAAGATATAGAACTGTCATTATTCTTGTGCTGACGAAAAGTCGGCAACCAGCCTACAATTTTTTGATAGCGGGGTTCCTTCAGCAATCCACAACGGTACAAGTCAAAATCTTCAAAAAGAATATCATGCAAAGGATACCCTAGAGGAAGAATCTGCTCCCGACGCGATACAGAAAAACCGTTCATTACGCCAAAATCAATATCGGCAAGGGAATCCGACAATGTGAGAATATAATCCGCCTCGCCCACAGAATGCAAGTATTTATCGCATTTCTTAAAGGTTCCACCATGTCTCGTATAAACTCGGAGTGTTTCCGGATTAAACTTGAGCACGGGACGATTACTATCTAGAATCAGCTTAGTCTTTGCTAGGTAGTAATATTTCCGAATTTTTTCAAAGAGCGAAAGGCCTCCCCAAAAGGCAATCGTCCGTTCAGTTGTCTTTTTTTCGCAATGCTTATCGACCGCCCAAAAGAAATGGTACTTGTCCGGGAACTGTCTTTCGATTTCCCTTTCAAGCATCATGGGGTTGCCATCAAAATCAGGGCAACTCTCCAAAATAATGACATTCTTCTTCAAGAAAGGCTCTCTAAACAGAGTCTTCAGAAGTTTCGTCTTCAACGACATTTTCTTCAGCCTCCTCTTTCTTTGCGCATAACATTCCTAAACACGCACCCACAAAAAGGTACGACATTGAATGAAGATTACCAAGTGTTCCCGACATCAGCGAAAAGATGGTAATCATCATCGTTATTCCCGAGCCGATTTCAGCTATCGTCGAATCATATTGCTTCAATTTATGGAACATCAAAAGACAAAGCAACACAAAACCGAAATATGACAAAAGTCCAAGAGCCCCCTGCTCAACCATCAAGTTAAAGAAGACCGACTCCATGGCCCCATCAACAAGAGAACCGTCATCGTAGCGTTCCACGATGCTTGACATATAGTTAAAGCCATGTCCTACAATAGGGCTTCCCGCGAACGAGACTAAGCAAACAAGCAGGTTTCGCTGTCGCATATCCAAGGAGCTGCCTCGATCATCCGCAGAGAACGATTCAACAAAGGAATGTCCCGCATAGCCAATCCCCATCAGCAAGAAAAAAAGGAAGAACATCTTCACTAGCGCCGACTGAGATTTCACGATATAGAAAACCAGGTACATGGCGGTACAAACCCACGCCGAACGCGACCCGGACAAATAAATGGCCAACGCAAGAACCGCCATCAAGAAATAATTTTTGTACACTCTTTCTTTCACCCTAGGAAGGTATAAAATAAAGAGCATCGTCAACAAGGCCCCTAACGTTGTCGGATGCATCGTCGTAATAGAAGTCCTTATACGCCAGGAATCATGGAAATTCAAGTTCGGGTTACCTTTTTCCAACAAGCCCGAATATTCCGGAAACGAATCCATAAGTATCGCATATACGTAATTATATTTCAAGGCCGCTTCGATAAAACCAAAGGCGCAAAAAATGAGGATGGGCCAATAAAGCATATCCGTTATTTTCTCGTAGTCGCATTGGTAAGCAATCAGGTAGGCAGCCAAAATAAATCCATAAGAATCCAAATACAATCGTGTCGCCGTAAACATTCCATGCAAGCCGCCCTCGGAACCGAAAAAGCCCGAAAGCAGGAATGTAATGAAAAGGAGCGAAAGACCCATTTTCAAGGGGAAAGCAGACAGTTCCTCGGAAAAATGACTTTTCTTAAGGACGAGCGCATAAGCAAGAAATCCGTACAACGGGATATGCATCGGAGCAATGACCGGAGTAAGTGTAAAGTACATTCCCCCCGAAAAAATGACCAAGCTTCCCAAAAGTGTCAAAAGCTTGACATTCGCATCTTGCGTCGTAAAAAACACATAGATCAGGAAAAAACAAGAAAGTATGACGGCGTAAGTCATCTAGCAACCTCCATACATTCGCTTTTGGCGTTCCTGATTTCCAAAAAAGAACTTCCTAAAGACACCTGGGAATAGGTTGCCACACGCAAAAAACAACTTGTTCACTCGCGACAAATTCTCCATTCCGGCCAAAGTCTTCTTTTCACGAAGCAGTCTCTCCTGAGCATCAGCGTCTTCCACAGCATACTTTTTCATCTTAGCTTCATGCGCAAGGATCCTTGCATAGTACTCAAGAGCCATTGCATTGTATATTTTCCAGGATTCATGTTCACGATAAAAACGGAGCATTTCCTGAAAGGTGTCCAATTCCTCTAGCTGCATCAACTTATAGGACCCCATAACACTCTCGGATCGTTCTCGATAAAAATACATCGGAGAATTAACGAAAGCAACCTTGGGCTGTTCAAAAAAAACGGGATAATTGAAAGCGGCATCTTCACCGACGCGACGTCCCACCATAAATCTACGATTACGAAGCAACGACGCGCGGAACAGCTTTGCAGCAGGCATCGCCGCATTGCAAACAAAAAGATGACTACAGATAAATTTTCCTTCAAGGGCCTTATCATCTTCCTTCAAAGACATAGGCAATTTCGTTTCTGAAGAAAAATGAAAAAGCGAGCACATTGCCAAGTTCGTTTTCCATTTTTCACAGGAACGCCAAAGGACCTCTATCATCTTTTTGTAGAGGATATCGTCAGAATCCACAAAGGTGACATAGTCTCCCAGGAACACGTCCAATCCCGCATTTCGCGCATCGGAAGCACCGCCGTTCTTCTTATGAACGACGTTGATTCGCGAATCCTTCGCAGCCCATGCATCGCACATTTCGGGACAGCGGTCAGGAGAGCCGTCGTCAACCAGGATGATTTCCAAGTTCCGATAGGTCTGGTTTATGATACTTTCGACACACGGGTCCAAGTACGCCTCGACCTTATAGACAGGAACAATAACGGAAATCAGCGGCTGTTCTTGCGGCATGCACGCTACCTGTAGACAGACATCATTTGCTCCAAGTAATTGTCCTTGGAGAAATGCTTACGGAGAGGTTCCACATCAAAGGAATAGTCCCCAGCGAGCATCCTGCGGAGCTTCGCTTCAAGGTCTTCGGCATTGCCCATCTCAAAAAGCTCGCCCGACTTCCCCGGTTCGATCAGTTCGGGAATTCCACCGACGTTCGCACCCAGCACGGGAGTACCAAGGCAGAGCGGTTCAATCACCGAGAACGGATTGTTCTCGTACCATTCGCTCGGTACCACGCTGAACTTGGACTTGAGCAATACGGACTTGCAAGTTTCCCAGTCGCAGTGCCCCATAAACTGAATCTGCCTTGCCGACGCGTATTTCGCCTTGAGTTCGGCCTCGAGCGGGCCCGTGCCGAGCACATAGAGAGTCGCCTCTATTTTCGACGCCACGCGCAACAGCGTTTCGGCGCCCTTCTCGTTGGAGAGGCGCCCCACGAAACAGTAGGAATTTTCGCGATCCACCGGTCCATGCGCAAATTTCGATTCATCGACAAAATTATGGAGAGCAATCAGCTTCAAAGCCTCAAAGCCGCCCTGTTCCATCTTCTGCTTCATGAAATGGCTCGGACAGATAAACTTGTCCACGCAGCGTTCCAGCCGTTCGCGGTTCCATGCCACAGCTTCTTTCTCGGCAATCTTGCTCGCAAGCCAGTTGTTCTTGAGGCATTTTTTCGCCGTGCAGTTCCGCTTGTCACCGCCTATGCAGTCTTCGCAGATTTTACCGTTGCACAGGCACGTGTAAGCAGGACAGACCAGCTTGTAGTCGTGCAGCGTCCACACCACCTTGATGCCGCGGGCATGCGCAATTTCGGCCATCACCGGCGAAAGCTGCGTATGGATGTTGTTCAGGTGCAGCACATCGGGTTTGAAGCAGTCGAGCAGCGCGGTAAACTTCTTTACGGTTTCCGCATCGCCAAACGGGCGCTTGAACGCCTTGAAGAATGCGGCAGGCTTCTTCGGAGAAAAGGCGACCTCGCTAGGCCAGTAGCTTTTCCACGGGCTATCCAAGTTTTCGGGGTAATCCATCGCAAAGAAGGCGACTTCATGTCCCGCAGCCTTAAGCAGGTTTTCAAGTTCTATAGAATAGACGCAATCACCACCACGACGGTAGTAAAACTTGTTTGCTAGCAGAATCCGCATCGCGCGCTCACTATCCTTCGATTCTCAAGTCACCCTGACGCGGGTCCTGACCGACATCGAACGTCGGGAACTTGGAGCAGTCGATTTCCTTGCCGAACAGGCTCTTGAGCTTTGCCGTAAGCACCCACGGGGCCACGTGCGCAATGTACTTTTTCATGACCGGAGCGGCGGTTCCCACCATCCAGCAGTTCTTGGGGCAGGTACGCACCTTTTCGCGCACCTTCTGCGCCTGTTCGCTGAACCAGATTTCCTCAAAGTTCTTTGCGTTGTGGATATTGCCCATACTTTCCTGCCAGTAACGCGGCTCCAGACCGTTGCAGGGGTAGACTTCGCCCCACGGATCCGTAAAGAAGTTCACGGAACCTGCTTCACAAGGCAGCATTCGCTTACCTCCCTGGATGTACTTGATGAGACCCAGGTTGAAGAAGGCGCGGAACCAAGACTTCGGGTGGTTTTCCTTCAGCAGGCGGTTCACCAGCTTGCCGATATTGTCGCAGAGTTCTTCCTTGTTGCTGATCTGGTTGTCTTCCTTATGGAAGTAGTAGCTGTTGTGGAAGGCCGCCGTCGCAAATTCAAAATTCATCGAGAGGGCAAGTTCGTAAAGCGGAATAAGGTCGTTGCTGTTCCAATTGCTGAGCGTCTGGCCAAAGCCGATATCCTTTACGCCCATTTCATGCAGGGTCTTCAGCGTACGCATGCCGCGTTCAAAGCCGTCGTCGCGTCCACGCAAGAAGTTATTGGTGCCTTCAAGGCCTTCAATACTCACACGGATGCCGATATTCGGAAAACGTTCTGCAAGCTTGATAACGCGGTCCACCCACCAGCCGCTCGTACTGATCACGATACGGGGGGCCTTGGTGAACAGCACTTCCACGATGTCTTCCAGGTCCTGGCGGATAAAGGGTTCGCCGCCGGTCACATTTGCAAACTTGAGTTGCGGAAGGATTTCCAGATCCTTCGCCTGAATTTCTTCACTTTTCTTGGTCGGGTTCTTCCAGATGTTGCACATCTTGCAGCGCATCTGGCAACGGTAAGTTGTAATCACCGACACGTCTGTCGGCATCTGAATCTTAGAATTACAATGGCTACAATTCGAGCAAGACATAAAACCTCAACAAGCCTCCTTTTCAACCCAAAAACAACACCTATAATTATAGCAATTTAAGCCTGTCCACCAACTTCCCCGCCTTGTTTTTCGCCAGCTTTTAACAGGACTTTCAGAGGCTCCTGTAAACAAAAAATAGCGACACCCGAGACAGATGCGTTCCCCCATTCATCGGAAACGACAATTCCGGGCGAACGATCAAGTTACCCGATTCAATCTCCAGGCCAGCCATGTAACGGCGCTCCACATTCCTAAAATCAGGAAGGTTTTTCGCACCGACAAACACGCCGATTTCTTTCAGCAGAAAACTCTGCACATAAGCCTGGTATCCGACCAAACCCTTCAAGGAACTATCATAAAAGGGCATCAAAGTTCCCCCTACCTGCAGGTAGCGGTAACTTTGCCAGAGGACATCCAGACGTGCCCCGACATCGTAATAGTCTTGGTCATAGCGCATACCCGCATACAAGGCATAGTTCCCTACAAGTCCCTCGCCCAGATTCCAGCGATAAAAAGGCTCCACGCGGACATACTGCTTTTCCATTCCCTGCGTAAACACCGAATTTTCGACCGCTATTCCAAAACGCGAGGCATACTCCACCCCGACAAATACATAGTGGTTGTTTCTCATTCCCAATAAGTAGGAGAATGATTCGTTTGCAGACAAATTCACGCAGCAAAGCAACAACGCAATCCAAAGAACCTTTCTCATAAGACCCCCTGTATTTTTTGCGACAAGATTTCGTAGCCCTCATCGTTTGGATGCAAGCCGTCCTTAAACAGGTCCTCGCGAATTTCAAAGCCACTATCCAAGAACATGTCAAAGACATCGACAAACCGGCTTCCGGGAATTTCTATTTTCAGAGCACGCTTAAGGATTCCATTTTGAATTTCGATATTCTCGTTTACGGCCGGATCCTGTTCTCCCCAGGCATTTCTCGGCAAAATAGACAGAACAATCAGCGGACTCGCCTCAATCCTTTTCGCACTCTTGATAAACCTGTCCTTGTATTCTTCACGCAAGTGTTCAATACCATCGGCAGTCGATTTCCAATAGCCGATATCATTGGTACCAATCAAGAGGATTGTCGTGCGGTCCTTGCAATCGGAGACATCCCAGGAATCCATCTGTTTCAGCCCGGCACCGCTAACCGCATGCTTACTCACAATGTAGTTCGGGAAATAGTACTCGAGATCCCATAGATAGGTAATGGAATCCCCCACAAAGCACAGTTCATCTTCACCTTCTTCGAAGGCACAGCTACCGAAGGCGATTACAAAAAGAAATGACAGCAGGAGCCGTTTCATCTCAAGAGAAAACCGTTATCGATGAATACCACGGAAAATCGTTTTCTTGACCAAGACAGAAAACGCAATCGCACCGGCCAAAGTCAACACCAGGCACACCAAGAAACGAAGAATTCCCGAAGGAACGAAATCCAGAACATGAGTTTTCTCGATAGCCCTAAAGAACATCATATGACACAGATAGACTTCCATCGAGACTCCGCTCAAGAATGCGAAAAACTTGTTTCGCATCAGGGTCCACTGGGCCGGACGCACGCTGTCCGCAATGGCAAAAATCAACCATGACGCAAACAAAAGCATCTTGGCCACGAAATGATAGGAATCCAATGCAAAAAACAGCACCGTCGCCAATACGGCAATCGAAAGCGCCCACAACACAGGAATTTTCTTTATCTTATCGATATAAAGATAGATGAGGCCACCGCCCACAAACATGGGCATACAATAAAGGAAGCTCCATTTTCCTACAGCGCGCACCACCAATTCGGGCCTAGAGAAATACGACGACGCAAATATCGTCATCGCAATCGACAACGCAAGAACGATCCAAGCCCTGATCTTATTGTCAATCAGGAATACGAAAAATGGGAAGATAGCGTAAAACGCGAAGATCAGTCCAAGGAACCAGCCCACTCCGATCACGTGGATATCCGGATTCGGCAAAAATCCGAAAAAGAGCGTCAAATCCGCAAAGGCCTCGATAAGAGATTCCTTTGAAAAACCAAAGGCTACATCAATCAGGACCATCAAGGCAAAAAAAGGCCAAATGCGAAGATAGCGCCTTTTATAGAAAGTATTTAAATCAACCTGACGGTCCTTGAATTTCTGGTAATAGGCACAGCACATCGAAAATGCGCTAAGCATCATGAACAGAAAAACATAATCCGCGCCAAACGGCAGAAATGTCTGGAAGAAGAAATTTTCAGGCAGACCAAAGTCAATATTTCCAAGGATATGACAAATTACGATACCGATTACCGCAAGGGCCCTTAAGCAGTCAAGCGATTCAAACCGATTCATAACCAAAAGCCTGTCTACTATTTCCTGACGAGGCTCTTGTACACGTCCATCGTCTGGTCCGCAATCTTGTCCCAATCGTAATGGTATTCGACGATATGTCTGAAATCCCTTTGCACGGGGCTTTCCATAAACAGGGTCATCTTGTCGGCAAGTTCGTCGACATCGCCCAATTCATAGAAGCACTCTTCAGGAAGCGGGACTTCCATATTCGCAGGGATATCGCTCGCCACAACGTTCCTGTTGTAGCCGAGAGCCTCGAGCAACGCAATCGGAAGACCTTCATGGTAACTCGGAATCACGAACAGAGACGCATTTTCAAAAAGGACCTGCAGTTCTTCGCCGTGAATAAAGCCCGGAAGAATCGCTCCGACTGCCTCGGCGTCACGCTTCATCCTAGTCGCATACTCCGACTGAAAATCCGCCGATCCGGCAATCACAAGTTGCACATCGACAAGGCTCGCCTTCTTGTAAGCGGCAATCAGGTCATGGAAGCCCTTTTCCTTGACGAATCTTCCAAGCGCGAAAATATAGCGTTTGCCTTCGAGCCCATACTTGCTGAGCCATTTTTTCGTTGTTTCTTCGGGAAGGGCAGACAACAGGGTCACACCGTTATTGATGCGGACCGTCTTGTTGCAATGGTATTTTTTCTGCAGCCAGTCTTCCAGCAAATCCGAAATCACGATGACTCGGTTCGAGAACTTGGTTCCCACGTATTCGCTCAGGCGGAGAATCGCCTTGGCGAGCTTGCCCCACTTGGCACGGTTGTAGTCCTGACCATGATGGGTATAGACCACCTTGAGGCCTGCGAGCCTGAACAACGGGGCAATAAAGGAGGGGCCGATGGCGTGCAGATGAACGACATCGGGTTTCCAGGCCAACACCTTGAGGAAGCACCTGAAGGTATGGACGAACGTCTCCACTCCCGAAATCTTGGGAGCATAGACAGGAACGACCTCGACGCCCTTATAGAAATAAGGTTTTTTCTGGGGCGTATAGGCCTTTCGCGCAAAAATTACGACAGAAGCACCGCGTTCCACCAGGCGTGGATACAATTCCTGACAATGGGTTTCAATTCCGCCCATGATGTCAGGAATTCCGCGAGTGCCAACAACAGCGACTTTCAACTTAAACTACTCCGCCTTGCCCTTACCGATACTGGATACTTCAAATCCAATCTTACGGAGAGCGTCGGCATCCAAAATGTTGCGTCCGTCGAACACGAAGGCGGGCTTGGCCATTCCCTTGTAAATGCGCTTCCAGTCAAGTTCGGCGAAGCACTTCCATTCGGTGCAAACCACCACCGCATGAGCGCCTTCGGCGGCCTTGTACGGGTCTTCTTCGAACTGCACCTGGTCAATCACGTCCTTGAGGTCGCGCTTGGCATCAGGAATAGCCTTCGGGTCGGTCACGACCGGCACCGCATGTTCATTCAACAAATCGCGGACCACGAGGTTCGCGGGACTTTCACGGGTATCACCGGTGTTCGCCTTGAATGCGAAACCGAACACGGCAATCTTCTTGCTTGCAATCGTGTTGAACATGGTCTCGAGCATGCGGTCCACCACGCGGTGGGTCTGCCACTCGTTGATCTTCACGACACTTTCCCAGTAGGCGGCCACTTCGGGGAGTCCATAGTAACCGCACAGGTACACGAGGTTCAAAATATCTTTCTTGAAGCAGGAACCGCCAAAGCCGATAGAGGCCTTGAGGAACTTCGGACCGATACGGCGGTCCTTACCCATCACGTAGGCGACTTCGTCCACATCAGCACCGGTCTTTTCGCAGAGGGCACTAATTGAGTTGATGGAGCTGATGCGCTGTGCCAAGAAGGCGTTAGCGGTAAGCTTCGTGAGTTCGGAACTCCAGAGGTTCGTCGTGAGGATTCGGTCACGCGGCACCCAGTGTGCATACACGTCCACGAGCTTCTGGCAAGCAGCAAGACCAGATTCGGTCTGGTGGGAGCCGATAAGCACGCGGTCCGGTTCAAAAAGGTCGTTAATGGCGGTACCTTCGGCCAAGAATTCCGGGTTGGAGAGCACTTCGAAGTGGAGTCCCTTATCGTTGGAATTCAGGATTCGTTCCATGGCGGCGGCAGTACGCACCGGCAGCGTGGACTTTTCCACGATAATCTTGCCTTCGTCGGCAATTTCGAGAATGTTGCGAGCCGTCTTTTCCCAGTACTGCAAATCAGAAGCCTTGCCTGCTCCGTGGCCAAAAGTCTTGGTCGGGGTGTTCACGGAGACAAAGATAATGTCCGCTTCCTTGATGGCAGCCGGGATATCGGTGCTAAAGAAGAGGTTACGGCCACGGGCGCGCTTCACCACATCGTCGAGGCCGGGTTCAAAAATCGGAAGATTGTCGCTGTTCCAGGCATCGATACGGGCCTGGTTGATATCGACTACGGTCACCTTGACATCAGGGCACTTGTCGGCGATAACGGTCATAGTGGGGCCACCGACATAGCCCGCGCCAATGCAAAGAATCTTGGTATTGTAACTCATAGTGGCACAAATTTAGAAAAACGGCATTTTCCGTACCCACTATTTTAGCTAAAAAAACGGCAAAGTGGTAATCTTTAGGATATACATCACATTTTTCTGTTCCCTTGGCGTTCGCAAGGGACTCCACCGCCGCCAACTACTTAAAATTTGCCGTTAACGAGCTGAATTTCTCCGGCAGGATCGTCCGAGTCGCTTCCTTTTCGCCGTCGCTCCAGCCATCCCAAATTCCCCCTGCCGAGGCAACCGCCGTTACCGTCACAGGAAAACCTTTAAAAAAGTTTACAGTCGTAGGAGACGTATCGACCTTAAGCCCGTGAACCAGAATGGCACCCGGTCCATTTACAGACAAACTTACGGGCGCTGGGGCTTCCAGAGCAAAATATTCGCGCAGCTCGTCGTACACGACACCGGGGCGAGTCTTCGCGAAGCTCTTGATCAAATTCAGCTGCGATTCCATCCGCGACGCACTCAAGCCCCAGCGTTTCTGGTCACGAGGAATTTCCGATTCGATTTCCGCCATCATCTTGTCGATGCGGGCAAGCACACGGGAGCTTTCAAAGTTCATCTGCAAGAGAACGGCCATACGGTTGATAAACGCGGCCCTGAAGCCGTCATTTTCCAGCAGGCGGCGGAGCAGCAGTGTATACTCGGGTCCGTTCGGCCACGAAGGGCCATCTTCTGCCGTAGCAAATTCAAAGATGTTGTTCGTAAATTCGCTATAGTCGTTCCCCATTCCGAAATCCAAATCGTACAGGAACCATTTCCACGGCGTTTTCGGGTTACGGCCACGCCATTTCTTAAGGTTATTTCCTGGCCAATCGCGGTTGTTCGCGTAGATTTCGGTCTGCATGTAATTGATGAAATTATCGACATCAATTTCTGCAGCAACATGGGCATAGTTGTCGGCATCCTTTAGCGAAAGGTTCTCCATCCAGTCCATCAGCGCCACGTAATCGACAGCGGAACCCGCCGAGACGGAATTGTCCGCCTTGAGCAAGTCAATTTCATTGGGGTCAAGGCCATAATGCGTCTCGAAATAGTATTCCGTCGAGCGTTCACGGATACTGTGAATGCCGTAGTATTCGCCATTGTAATACACCACCGCAAAACGCCCCCGCTGGTAATCGACTCCGAGTCCTTCGCTAATGGAACTCGCGAGACGGTCACGAATATAGTCGTTGCCGAAATTGCTGCCGTTATTACGCAGCAGGAACACCTTGAACTTGTTCAGCTCCGGGAAATCCGGGAACAATGCGTATTTGAGGCGATTGTCGCCGTACTTTTCGCGGAACGTAATCGCGACCGATTTCTTGGGATTCTGGCGACTGTAATTGCCGAAAATTTTGAGTCCTGCCCTCTTGGAAAAGGCTGGCGACGAAGTCCCCGGTTCAAGCATTTCCACCGTCACGGGAATTTCCTTGTCGAGCCAGTAGTTCGCACCATAATGCGGTTCCTTGCTCTGCGCATTAGGCCCCTCCATATAAATTCCCGAATCGGGATCAAACATAGAATTCGGATCTGCAGTCACAAACACGACCGGCAAGGCGGGCGCCGTCCCAATGATGTAGGTACGGACCAGTTCTTCGCCAGGGAGCGCCCCCTTCGCAAACGAGGCGCAACGAACCGTCGCCGAAGACTTTATCTGTACCAGCGCCGTTTCCGTAGGGCCTTCCGTAGGAGATGTTCCCCCTACAACACAACGTACCGAATTTCCCCGCGGAATCTGCACATCAAACGGTTCCGCATAAAATCCCGACGGCGGGAAATCCGCCAACGTGTCGACCGACGGGGAACGCGACGGTGCCACCACCGATGCCGCAAGACCGTACGGAGAAGCATCCCCGTATCCAAAGCCACTCGATCCATCCGCCAAAACTCCAAAGCCCCACGTTTTTCCCACGGGCGTTTCAGGGTACGCCACAGAATCCACGATCGCCGTATCGGCATTCACCAGGTACAGCGAGCCGCCCTTCTTCGAGAGCTTGAAACTGGCGTGCGGCTCATGTCCGCGGTTACGGACGATGTAGTCGAACACCTTGAGCGCCACCTCCCGCGAATCGTTTGCCTCGGGGCTAATACGCGTGCCGTAAATATTCTTGAGGTCGGGGAAAGTCGTCCCCGTCGGGAGCGGCAACCGGTAAACCGTCGAGGAATCCCCAGTTCCTTCCAGAATCAGCTCGTAGCCCTTCCAGTCATCCATATCAGGTTGCGCCAGCCTGAAGGAGACCTTGCGTCCCTGGGTAATATAGGCATGGACCAGCAACTCGTTCGCCGCCGAAATATCCCGCACATCCGAAGGATCGGCATTTCCCGTCCCTACGAAAAACGAAATGGACGACCAGCCGAGTTCCTCGTTTTCGCCAAGCCGCATCACGCTACCGAAACGTTGTACACCGTCTTCCTTGAAACAGTTCTTCGTCTTACCCGGCAACGGGTCCGCATAACTGAATCCCGGCGGATCGTTCTGCGCATCGGTCCAGGTCCAGCAACCACTTCCAACCATGTCAAGCGTATCATGCGGCAGCACATAGTCGGGATAGTTCTTTCCCGACAGGAACACAAGCAGGAACACATTCGGTTCCAGTTTCACATTACCGAATTTCCACTTGAACGGCTCCGACTTTGAATCCGTCAGGTACATTCCCGTCAGGTCTACCGTATCGGCCGAAGTATTGAAAAGTTCCACCCAACCAGCATCGTCGCCCTCGTGGTCCTCGTACACAATGTTGATCGGATCGACCTCGGTAAACATCACCGGGCCACCGACAAAAGGAAGTGCCGACCCTTCAAGGGAATCTGCCGACGAACTACTTTCGGGACTCTCTTCTTTTTTAGAAGAACTGGAAGAATCGTCGGAACACGCCGAAAGTCCTAAAACGATCAGCAACAACAAACAATAGTACATGAAGTGTCTGCACACCATATTTTGAATATATAATTAAATATGAAAATGTGAACGTCATTCTGGAGCGCAAGGCGCAACTAGGAACGTTTTTTTCGGCGAGGGCGGCGCACAATAAACAGGCAAGCGCCAATCAGTACCAAGGTCACCGAGATGACCTTGCCCACCGGGAACGCCTCAGAGAACACGAGTACGCCAGCAAGCGTCGGGACCGCAGCGCCCACCGCCGCACTGAACGGGATGATGAACAAGGCGCGTCCGCGAGAGAACGACACTTGCGAATAGAGGAAGGCAATGCCGTAGGTCGCAATGTAGCCGAGCGTCCTGAAATCCAGAAGCAAGTTCGCGATGGACGAAATCTCGATGTGGTCCAAGTCGAAGTCCATCGCAAGGCTCTTGTAGAATGCCGCCGAAAGACCAAAGCCCACGCCCATGATGAGCGAATCCACCATTTCGCGGTCCTTGACCCAGAGGTGCGCCACGAGCGTCACGGCACTGAGACCGCCCGCATACGCCCAGAGCATCCCGACATTCTGCATCGCGGTCGATTCGCCCAGGTTTTCCACCGAGTAAAGGAGACCCGCCACCACAAAGCAGATTGCAATCACAATGCGCTTGGTCAACGCCTCTTTCAATATGCAGAAGCCCATCAGAGCTGTCAGCACCGGGTTCAGCACCATCATCGGCTGAACCTGCGAAAGGTCGTACTGCGCCATGGCAATGTAGTAGCCGAGCGTTGCAAGTCCCGAGCAGCCAATCCCCAGCCACCAGAACTTATTCGTGATTACGCCCTTGAAAAATTCCCAAGGCTGCGACGTTCCGCCCGTGCGCTTGCCGACCGTAGACACCCCCGACTTTTCGAGGATGTTTCCGCAGGCAAAAAGGAACGCGGGACCGATTGTAAGGAGAAGAAAGAGCATCCGCTAAATTCCGTCGTAGATTTCCTGGTAAATCCAGTAGTTGCCCATGACGCGTTTCACGTAGTCGCGGGTTTCCCAGTAGCTGATTTCTTCGGCACGGATATCCCAGGGCTTCCCCTCGCCAGCGGCCTGCCAGCGCTTGGTGGGCTTGGGACCGGCGTTGTAGTTGCCGAGCACGTACATGTAGTCGTCGTTGTATTCGGCCTTCAAGTCGACCAAGTAGCGGATACCCAGGCGGATGTTCATGTAGGCGTTAAAGAGCTGGCGCGGTTCGAAGTTCTCGAGGCCTTCCTTGCCAGCGAGCATCTTGCCGGTCGCGGGCATAATCTGCAGTAATCCGCAAGCACCTGCCGGCGACATGATTTCAAAGTTGAAAATCGATTCCTGGCGCATCACGCTGTACACGAAGAACGGGTCGATACGTTCGCCCGAATGGAACTTGACCTGTTCCTTGTACGGAATCGGGTACAGGTAATGCAGCACATCGATGGGCGGCGCCATCAGGCGGCGTCGATCGATGTTGTTCTGGAACTGGCGAGCGAGGCGGTAACCCGCAGCGGTCTCGCCCATTTCATAGAAAAGCTTTCCGTACTCATACAAGAAATCCAGGCGTTTTGCGTTTTTCTTGCGGGCCTCGTCATAAAGCGCAAAGGCCTGTTCACTAAAGCCGTACTGGAACAAGGTGCGGATTCTCTTGTAGCGTTCCGCATTGTAGCTCGTGTCAGGCTTCCCTATTTTCTGCGAGGCGCGCACCCAGGCAAGAGTCTGTTCAGGCGCCATCAGCACCCCGTGCGCATAAGGAACATCCTTCTCGGCCATCAGTCCGTATTCCACCAGCTTCAGGCGGCTGCGATGTGCATAGTAGGCCAGCGGGAAATCACGGATACAGTCGAGGTAAGCTTCACGGGCAAGCGAATCCTTGCCAAGCTTCATGTAGGCATCGCCCAGGAACATGCGGGCGCCACTTCCGCTCCACAGGAACGGTTCCTTGCTCGCATCGATAAAGGCGGCAACGGCCTCGTTCCACTTTTCCTGCTTATAGTACACAAAACCGATACGGAACTTCGCCCACTGCCTCTTGACATTATTCTTGAAGCGCTTGTGCGAAAGGGTCCTGTAACAGACGATCGCGCTGTCGTAATTTTCCTTCTGTTCGTATTCAAAACCCTTCACCCACAGGTTGTTCGCATTTTCCTTGCTGAACTGGCTCGCATCCTGCAACGCGGCATCCATCGCTCGGATTTCCTTTTCGTAGCGTCCGGCATTATTCCTGTACAGGCGCAAAATAGACTGCATCCACAGCGGGCGGGCTTCCACGGAATCCAGCAGGAACTTGAACTGCTTTATCGATTCGTCCTCACGCTTCAAGGTACGTAACGTCACGGCACGTTTTTCCCACAAGTTGATACGGGTCGCCATGTCCAGGGAACTGGGCGGCAGATTCTTCTGCAAAGAATCTTCAGGAGGCGGGAAGGCCGCTTCCGGCGAAAGCGTGATCAGCAGGGAATCCAGAATCCGAATCGAATCCAGCAAAGTCAGGCATTCGCTTGCATTGTCCTTCGCACAAGCCATCTTCGCATACGCCACCTTTTCTTCCAAGGTTTCCGGGGCGCCACGCACCTTGCGGAGCCTACGGATGGCCATGAAGGCAGAATCCTTATACACCGAGGAACTCGTCAGGAGTTTCAGGTAGACGCGCTTGGCATCTTTCAGCTGCTTGAACTGTTCCAGGTACTGCGCGTAACGGTAACGGAGAGCCGCCGCGTCATCGGACTTCGGATACTTTTCCACGAAAGCCTTCAGCGAGTCCGCATGGGCGTGATCACTCAAGGTAGAATCCGCCATTGCCGCCTCGATTCTCAAGCGGGAGGCAGCCCTATCAAACGAGGCGTCCTTCTCGTAATTCCTGTATGCCGACAATGCTGAGCGCATCATCTTGTAATCGCCCAGCTTGAACTTCGCCGTCGCCATACGGAGAATGACCGCACCGTCCAACAGAGTATCGCGACCTCGCAGAATATCGTACGCCGCATAGGAACTGTCCCACTGTTCCTTGTAATAGAACTGGGCAGCCCGGGCGAAGTCGCGCACGTTCTTCGGTTGCGACTCATCCTCGCTAATCGCCTTCAGGCGCTGCTGACGCACCACCATGTCCTGGAAATGCGCCGGTGCAATCTGCTCCAGTTCCGCATACGGGTCAACGGGCGCCAGGGGCATCGTCGCAATCAGGCTATCCGTCGACTGAGACGGAAGCGGGCCCTGCGGGGCTGCAGCATTTTCCGTTGGAGCCGCAGGGGTTATCGGCGCGGCAGTTACAGGAGGTGTTACAGATGCGGAATCCGCCAAGGCGAACACACTCAAAAACACTAGCAAACAAGCAATTCTACACATGTACTCATTCCCCTAGAAATGTCCAATGAAAAATGAAACCCTTCTCCTGCGGCATTTTTCATTCTTCAATTTAATTCTTAATCTTCTTGCTATTGTCCACCTGGCCCACAAAGCTCGATATCCCCAGGTCGCGAATCGTCTGGGCATACTTGCCGTGCATATAGCTGTTCACACTCTCGGCGTCATCCATCTGCAAAACCGTCAGGGCAGAATCACGAACATCCTCGAAGTTGATGGAACGGATAATCTTCTTGGTCGACATCACGCTCCAGGGAGTCATCGAAAGTTCGTCGACACCAAGTCCCACCAAGAGCAACACGCTCATCGGGTCTGCACTCATTTCACCGCAAACCGCCACGGGGATTCCCTCACGGTGAGCCGCCTGGACAGTCTGGTAAATCATACTGAGCACCGCCGGATGGTGCGGCTGGAACATGTCCGTAATCAATTCGTTCGTGCGGTCCACGGCCAAGGTAAACTGAATCAGGTCGTTCGTACCGATGCTGAAGAAATCCACCTCTTTCGCTAGTTTGTCCACAATCATCACCGCGGCGGGGACTTCGATCATCACGCCCATCTTCACCTTGGCGACCTTGTGGCCTTCGGCCTCGAGTTCCTTGCGGCTTTTCTCGATGCAGGCGCGGGCACGGCGGAGTTCCGTCATCCCCGAAATCATCGGCAACAGCAAGCGCAGGTTACCCTTGGTATTCGCAAGCAGCAGCGCCTTCAGCTGGGTGCAGAAAATATCTTCGCGGTCCAGGCACACGCGGATCGAGCGCCATCCCATAAACGGGTTCGACTCGTTCACCGCCGTAATGCCGTTCACCAATTTGTCGCCACCGGCATCCAAGGTACGGATCGTAACGGGGCAAGGGAACATCGTCTCGAGGATATAGCGGTAGGCATCGCGCTGCTCGTCCTGAGTCGGCGCGTCCTTACGCAGGAACAAGAATTCAGAACGGTAAAGGCCAATACCCGTCGCACCGAAATCCGTCACCTTTTCCGATTCCGACGGAAGTTCGATGTTGGCGTGCAAGGTGATATACTTGCCGTCGCGCGTCATCGGCTCCAGCTGGCGCATCGTGAACAGTTCACGGCGCTGCCGTTCAAAGACTTCCTGACGTGCATGGAATTCGTTGACGTCGTCCTGGTTCGGATTGATTACGACTTGTCCGCTAGAACCGTCGACAATGACCGTATCGCCGGACTTCACCATAGCCGCAAAATTGCGGAGACCCGACACCAATGGTATCTGGAGCGAACGGGCAAGAATCGCCACGTGGCTAGTACGACCACCGGTATCCATCGCAAGAGCAGCCACCTGGCCGGGCTTGATCGACATCAGTAGGCTCGGCAAAAGTTCGTGGTCCACCAGAATCACACCGTCCTCGCGAGATTCATCCTCCAACACAGGTCCGGAGTCTTCCATCGCCGCCATCAGACGGTTGTACACGTCCCTCAGGTCCGCCGCCTTGTCGCGCATCGCCGGGGAATCGACCTTCTCGAACTGGTCGATATAGGAGCCCAGCACCACGTGAACCGCCCAGCGCGCATTCTTGTGTTCCTTACGGACCTTATCAAGGATTCCGTTGATCAACACGGGATCCTGCAAAATCATCAAGTGCGTCGCAAAGATGAGGCTGTCCTTCATCCCTGTGCGACTTTCGGAAATTTCCTTGATCTGTGAAACTTCCTTGACCGTCTTGTGAATCGCCTTCAAGAAAAGCTGTTCTTCGTCAGCAAGACGGCTTTCCGGCAGTGTCTCTTCCACCACCGAAATATTCCGGTTGATAACCGGGAAAACGCGCCCCATGGCAAAGCCAGGAGACGCAGGCACGCCCTTCAAAGCCATGCGGGCGGGAGCCTTTTTCTTACTAGCAGGGTTCTTCGTTGAAGTGGTCATTGAACAGACTTTCCAACTGTGAAGCTACACTTTCTTCGTCTTCGCCGTCAATTTCGAACTTGACCTCGGAGCCTGCCGGAATAGCAAGCATCATCACGTTCAAAATGCTCTTGGCATTCGCTTTCGAGCCCTCGAAAACAATCGAGATGTCGCTCTTCGCCTGTCCGGTAATATCAACTATCATACCGGCCGGTCGAGCGTGAATACCCAACTTGTTCGTTACCACCAGTGTTTTTTCAATCATTTTTTCCTCAGAAAAAATCCACGTTGATATCAAGACCATCATGCAGAATAACGCGCACCAGGCTGTCCGCCGAATGCACCGTCTTCACCAAATCATCATGCAAGGTTCGATCGTTCAGCAAAATTCCCACCGTATTGTCCTTGGATTCGATTTTCGTCTGAACCTTGACAATCAGCTCGTCCAGATGGTTGGTTACGCCTTCCAGTTCGCCAATCAGCTTGTCGGCATCGCTCATCACCTTATCGGTATTGGCAAACATATTGTCGATAGGCGGCTTGACTCCGTCTAGCAGCTCGTTCACCTTCACCACCACCTGGTTCAGTCCTTCCAGGCTCTTCTTTAACTGCGGGTCGGTCGTATTCAGCATGGTTATGGCACGGTCTTCGAGTTTTTCAGCCTTCACAAGCAGCGTCTTGAAGCGTTCCTGGAAATCGGGATTCACAATCGTCTGGTTCAGGGCGTGCTTTACCGATTCCAGAAGAATCTTAGTACTGTCGCACAGTTCACCCGCAAGGCCAATCGCTTCGGCAATACCCGCATCGAACTGACCCGTGATGGTATCGCCCGGTGCGAAGTAGTTTTCCTCGTCACCCAGGATAATTCCGATCTGGCGTTCACCCATGATACCGATGTTCTGCACACGGATTTCGGAATCCTTCGGAATCTTCACGTCGGTCCGCAAACGGATAGTCACCACCACGCGGTGTCCCGACAGTTCAATGGACACCACCTTACCGAGCTTTACACCGTTTACCTTTACAGGGTCGTCCAACACCAGAGTGCTCACCTGGGTAAAGCGCAAATGGAACGTGTTAAATGTTTCGCGGGGATCCTTCTCGTTCAAAAAGAATACTCCGAAAACAAGAATTATCAGGGCCAGTATGACCACTAGGCCGACTGAAAAATAAAGAGCCGTATACTTTTTCATTTGAGTGCTAATCTAGCATTTTTGTATACAGCGCAGAAAAAAAAGCCCTCTAAAAAGGGGGCTTTGAGGCTAGAAATAGGTTTTTACGAACGGGATAGACGGTTTATTCTTCCACACGCGTAATGGGGCTGTTGTTCTCGATGCCGTTTACATGGCGGTCGAGCCAGTCCCAGAGCAGGGCGTCGCGTTCTTCCTTCTTGAGCAGGAACTTCTCGCGACCTTCCTTCTGCATAAATACGTCGAGGTAGGTCATCAGCACGCCACCGGCCACCGACACGTTCATCGATTCGGTAATGCCGTACTGCGGGAGCTTAAACTCGTAATCGGCATGGGCGAGCGTATCGGGGTGGTTTCCGTGGAATTCGCTACCCAGGTAGAAAGCCGTCGGCTGGCTCAAATCCAGATCCAGAACGGAGTTGGTCGTGTTGGTGCTCGCCACGGCAATCTTGTAGCCCTTCGCACGCAGCTTTTCCATGCAGAGCATGCGCTTCTTGTAAAGGTACAGGCTCATCCACTTGTAGGAACCCTTCAAGATGGACTTGTTCACGCTATAGGCGTTGTCCTCTTCGATAATGTGGACATCCTGAAGGCCAAAAACTTCGGCGGTGCGGATCACGGCAGAAATGTTGTGCGGATCGAACAGGTCTTCCAGCACCATGCAGAAATGCCTTGTGCGACGGTCCACCACAGACGTCAAAAGTTCACGGCGGCGTTCCGTCACGCGCGCCAACAGGGATTCCATCGATTCTCTTTCTTCGCTCATTTCTTGTCCTTGATTATTTGATTGTCATTGACCATGATGGGCACGGCCTGCATGTCCTGCTTGCGCTTTTCCCTGCGGGCCTTCTGCAAACGTTCAAAGTCACCCAGTTCCCAATGGGCACCGTTGACCACTTCTTCAAAATCCAGCACGTACTGTACGTTATCGGAAGATTTCAGGGCGGCACTCTTCAGCATCGGTTCCTTGTCGCCACTAAAGTACATCTTGGAGGACTTCTTGACATCGTCGACGATCTGGTCAATCTTGCTGTTCACCACGCTCCGGAACACCTTCATCTGCATGATGGAATTCAGCACCGAATTCGCCGGGAATACGATTGCCGTTAGTTTGTACTTAAGCTTATTTCCCGGAAGCGGGTCCATGTCCAGATATGCGATTGCGGTGCCATGCAGCTGCCACTTGAGCACATGCGCATGGCCGTAACCGAAGAACAGGTTGCGCATCCCGAGCCGTTTTCCGGCGCTATCCTGCAGGGCCCAGTAGAATTCCCCAGAAAGGCTGCGACCGTTGCTTCCGTTAAAGAAACGCCTGTTCGGATGCGTATACTCAAGCGTGTAGTTTTCGTCCAAGTAGGCGTTGATCAGCTGCGCCGTAAAGGGCATATTGTCAAACAGGTACTTGATGACACTTTCGTTTAGCGGAAGCGTTCCCTCGTTCACATAGATCGCACGATAACGTCTGCCAAGCCTTGCATAGACTTCCGCCGCCATCGTGACATTAGGATCAGGCAAAAAGCCGCGTTTTTCCACTTCCTTGAAGACACCGCAGAATTCCTTGTCGTACTTGTGGTGCGGCCAAGGTTTCTTGTCTTCTTCGAAACAGCCTTCGTAGTCAATGTCCATGCAGATCTTGAGCCCCGAGCAGAGCGAACGCAAGTCGTCATCGTTGCCCAGTTTTTTCCGAAGGTTGTCATGGACCCACATCTTGGCAAGCGAATCCGCCGGCACCGTCCGCGCGACATTGTCCGCAGCTAGCGACACCACAACGCCCATAAGCATTGCAACAGAAGCTAGCATCACCTGTCGAACAAAGCGAAACATCAATCCCTGAACTCCAGGCTATCAAGCGGCACTACCGTAAACGGCTTCACGGCATCCAGTTTCGCCACGGGCGCCACAATCGAGACCGTCATCTTGTCCATGTCAAAGTATTTCTTGGTCATCGCCTTCACTTGGTCCGCCGTCACGGCATTGATTTCCTTGACATAGTCCAGATAATGGTCGAAGGTTTTCCCGACAAGTTCGCCTCGCGCAAAAATCGTCGCAGTCGCTTCGGGACTATCGAATAGGCTCGGGAGGCTTTCGATCAGCGACTTTTTCGCCTGCGAAAGTTCTTCTTCGGTGGGGCCTTTTTCGGCAAATTCCTGCACTACCTCGCGAATCAGCTTCAGAGCGAAATCCACCGATTCCACCTTGGTCTGCAAGGCAATCGTCACCATGGCCGTATCGCGGTAGTCGTTACCGACCGAACTGTACACGCTATAGGCAAGGCCTTCGTCACTGCGCACACGGTTCATCAGGCGGCTCGTGAAACTTCCGCCCCCCAGAATGAAACTCGCGACAGCCGCCGGGTAGTAATCCTCGTGCGGTCTCTTCACGAACGGCTGGTTCATCGAGATATTCGCCTGCGTAATGTCCTTGTCCACCACGTAGATGCCAGGCTTGCGCAAGAAAGAGAGCTGCTGCGGTTCTCCAACCGAGGGCTTTGCCGCCTTCTTCTTTGCCGAAGAGTCCGCCGCACCGACCGCAATTTTCCAGCCTTCGAAGAATTCCTTGAGTTTCGTGACAGCGGAATCCCGATCCACATCGCCCGAAAGCGCAAACACGATCCGGTTCGAAGAATACACTCCCTGGGACAAGCGTTTCACGTCGGCAACGGAAACCTTCTTGTACTCCTCCGCGTTGGCATCCCACAACCTCGGATTCGGGGCATAGTTCACCTTGGAACGGAGTGCCGAAAGCACCTTCGCCGGAGTATCGTAACGGCGGTCATAAGCAGTCAAGAAATTCGCCCGCAAAATCTCAAGCTGTTCCTTGTCAAAGGCGGGCGCCGTCAGCACCTGTTTCGCCAAGGCAAGCATATTGTCAAAATCCTTCGAAAGGCAGTCGATGTCAAAAGACGAGGCTAACGTACCGACCGACGAACTCAGGCCCGCACTGATAAATTCCAGAGAATCGTCAAGGGCTCGGGCCGAAATACCGCCACCACCGCCACGACGCAGCATACTACCCACCATGGAACTTGCCGCCTCATCCTTCAGGACCATCGGCACATGCGGCTGCTCAAAGTAAACTGTAAAATTCACCAGCGGAAGACTACGGTCACTTACGATGTAGCCCGCAATCCCGGGAGCAATTTCGACACGGAAATCCTTCGGATAGGGAGCCACATAGCGAAATTCCGGAAACACGATATCCTTGTAGCTTGCGGGCACCGCCGGGGTTTCAGCCTTCGCCACCGAGTCCGCCACGACCTGTTCTGCAACAGGGGCCGACACCGTATCCGCCGAGGCTGCGGAAGTAACGGGTTCCGTCTGCGGCTCCGGCGAACCCGAACACGCCATAAGCCCTACAGCAAAAAAGCCGCTAAAGGCAATATGCAAAAATCTTGACATTTTCATCGTCTGTCAAAATAGAAAAAAAATGGAACTCCAGGACGACTGCCTCGATGAAGTCATCCTCGGAGCGAAGCGAAGGGGATCCATCGAATAACTTCCCTTTGGATCCCGTCGGTCGTTACACTTCCTCCAGGATGACTATACAAACCACAACCTACTATTTTCTACATTTCCCCACATGTCCGAAACCATCCGTTTTGCACCGAGCCCTACGGGCTACCTCCACGAAGGGCACCTGCTTTCCGCCCTTTACGTGTGGGCCGCAGCAAAGAAATGGAACCTGAAGGTGCACTTGCGCATCGAGGACCACGACCAGGGTCGCGCCCGCAAGGAATACATCGACAGCATCTACGAAGACCTTGCCTGGCTAGGCTTCAAGTACGACAGCCAAAGCATCCAAAGCAGTCATTTTGACTTTTTCCAGAAGATCCTCGAAAAGCTCGTCGCCAAGGGATTCGTCTACCCTTGCACCTGCAGCCGCAAGCAGCTCCTCGCCGAAAATCCGCGCAGCGAAACTGGCGAAGTCATCTATCAGGGAAAATGCAGCGCGCAGCCCCTCCCCTGCAGCGAACCGCACAACCTTCGCATTGTAATTCCAGACAAAGTAATAGACTGGCATGACGAGCGTCTCGGAGACTTCCACGAAAACCCGAAGCAGCAATGTGGCGACTTCCCGATCCGTGACCGCGACGGTTTCTGGACCTACCAATTCGCCGTCTGCATCGATGACCTCACGCAACAAATCACGCACATTGTCCGCGGCGAGGACATCCTCAGTTCCACTGCCCGCCAGATAGCCCTTTCGCAGATGATTGCAGAAGCCTGTACAGGCGACGCCTCGCTCCAGGTTCCCGCCTATACGCGCCCCCTGTACCTGCACCACCCCCTTATCGTCGACACTACCGGCAAGAAGCTTTCCAAGCGTGAACACGCCCACAGCCTCCGCCAAGACAAGGAGGCAGGAATCTCTCCCGAAGCCCTATTCGGAAGGGTACTTTTCAAGGCCGGGCTCCAGGAGAGCGACTCCCCCACGCCCCTGGAAGACGCACTTGGACAAATCATCCGTACTTTATAGCGGCCACCCCGTTCATCCCCTCGAAAAATAAGTATATTCAGGGTATGTCATCGCCATCCGCTGTTGTTGCTAAAATAAGGCAAGAAGCGGCCCTCTTTGATACCAAGGACCGTCTCCTCAATTTTGCCACCAAGAACGACTTCCAGTCACCCCTTGTCATGGAAGCCGGTGACCTGTTCTTTGAAAAATGGCTCCAGGCCAAGGGTCCCCTTCCGCTAGAATCGTTCTTCAAGGTTTCAGCCAACTTTACGGCTCAGCAAAAGATAACCGCCATTGACGCGATGACGGCGGTTCTCCGCAACAAGCTTGAAGATTTCGGCGAGACAGACCTCTACCTGGTCCTCGGTTTCTTGAAGTGGGACGGCAACGCGCTCGCCCCGAGCCTGCTCATTCCCCTGGATGCCGACCCCGTCCAAAAGACGCTACAGATTTCGAAGCGCACCCCCATCGAGAACGTCATCCTCCGCGAACGCCTCAAGGATTCCGTGACGCTCCCCACCGCCGAAGACGCGGTCATCAACGGCAAGTTCAGCCTGCTTCTCTATTTTTCGCTTTTCGAAAAGGCGATCGCAAGCAACCGCAACTGGAAATTCACGCGCCACGGCCTCTGTCTCAGTTTCTTCAACACAGACCAGCTGCTCCTCAAGAAACGCATGGCCCTGGGATTCCAGGACAAGACGATCAACGCCAATCCGGCACTCGCCTCCCTTTTCAGCGAAGACGGTTTCCAAACGCAGGAATCCCTCTTTGAAGAACAGAATTTTGACAAGGTGTTCTCGCCTGCAGACCACCATTTCCTTTACACCACGGATTCACATACAGACAAGGTCATTGTCGACGCCCTGAACGACGAGGCGAAAGCCTACGCCATCCAAGCGCTCCCCGGCACCGACAAGATGAAGGTTGCCGCAAACATCGTAGCCGATTCCGTCGCCAAGGGACAAAAGGTTCTCGTGGTTCACCGCCGAGCCGTTTCCGGCCGTGCCTTCAAGGAAGCCTGGAAACCCGCTTTCCGCAGTTTCCCGCAAGCCGACCGCAGTGTCCTGGAACAGGATGTCCGCAAGATGCGCGCGGAATTCCAGGAATACTACGACACCGTCAACAATCCGATTGCACCGGCGAACGTTCCGCTGGCAAACCTTCTCGAAGAATTCATCGCCATCAAGCCGTCCAAGCACAAGTATCCCGCTTCGGTCTTGCAAGGGATTTCTTCGCTGAACTACCAGCAATACCAAGACCTCAAGAAAGACCTTCTCCTTCTGAACGAGCTCTATTTCGACAAGAAGGGAATCGAAGCACGCAAGGCATTCCAGGGCGTAAAGCTTCCTGGCCTCGACGCCGAACTGCAGCAGACCTTATCGCAGGAACTGAACCGCGCCGCAAGCCGCGCCACGAGCCTCGACGGACTCATCAAGATCATGGAAGCCACAGGGCTTTTCCCCACGGGCATCTTCCTTTCGAGTCTCGCCGACACACTGGAAATCATCCGCGACCACTTCAACAAGGACACTCCCGAGTTCGAAGACTGGCAACTGCGCAGCCACAACTGGACTGCCTACCGCGACACACTCACGGCACTTCCCGAAGCGGGCGACCAATGGGTGCGCTATCGCAGGCAGACCTCCGAAATTTATACTGACACCGCTGTCGACGAAAACATCCAGTCGGCACGCGAAGACTTCGCCGAAAGTCAAAAGGCCACGCTCAAGGGACTTTCCGACCGTTACCGTTCTTCTAGGCGCAAGCTCCTTTCGGTGCTCCGTAACCCGAAGAACGTGGAATCCGACGCCCATCTGCTTGACCTAATCGATACGTTGCTCGAACTGCAGGCCAACAAGAGGGCGTACAAGGAAAGTGCCGTCCTCGGCAACCATCTGCTCGGCAAGGACTGGCATTACGAACATTCCAACTGGGTCGAGCTCAACACCAAGATCCAGTTCATCTACGAATTCCGCGACAACCACAAGAACGATCCCAAGCTCGACCTGCTCCTGCAGATTCTCGAGCAGTGGCACCTGTTCAAGGAAATGCTCCCGCAAATCGACGAACTGTACCGTTCTGTCCTTGAACTCCAGCAATCCATCAAGCAGATCAACAAGGCGATGGAACTGGAAACTCCGCTCGAAAGCTTGAGCATCGAAAAATGGCTCGGCAAGATCAAGTCCTGGAGCGAAAACTGGGAACACCTCGACATCCACGTGCAACTGACCGCTCTGTTCAAGAAAATGGAAAGCTACCCATGCAAGGGACTGGTGCAATTCATTTCCGACCCCGAGAACGCGGACAAGGAACTCATCAATGTCGTGTCTTCCTGCTGGAGCAGGGAACAGATCCAGAATGTCACCAAGACATGTCCGAACCTGTTTACGCAACCGCCCAAGGAACGGTCCAAGAAGAGCAAGGCATACCGTGAACTTTTGGACAAGTTCAGCAACGCGAACTTCAGCGAGCTGCACCAGGCCGTCGAGAAGAATCCCGACGCGCTTACGCACCTTACCCTGAGCGACACCTTCCGGATTTCCGAAAAGACTACTTTTGACATTGCACTCATCCTGGATGCCGACAGCATCTCGATTGCCGAAGCAATCCCGACCATCCTTGCCGCTGGCAAGACCATCCTTGTCGGCGACCCGCACAATCCGGCGCTGGAATTCCAGCCGCTTGACGCCTTCCAGGACCAGCCGTTCCCGCATTCGCCTTTCTTCCAGGAAAGCATCCTGACCGCAGCGCTCCGTCAGGGCATTCCGACCCGCGAGCTCTGGTTCTCGTCGCTGTATGGCGACGCCGCTCTCGTTTCGTTTGCGAACAGCCACATCTACAACCACGGCATCAAGCAGTTCCCGACCCCAAGCAGCGAACCGTTCAAGGGAATCCGCCTCAAGGTCGTCGATGACAAGGTGAACGCCATTGCACAGGCAGCCCTGCAGCATGCCGAACGCCACCCCGAAAAGACACTTGGAATCATCGCATTCCACCAGTCCACCTGCCGCGAAATCGAAGACGCTATCCGCGCCCAGCTCCTGGCAGGCACTCCCATGGCGGCATTCTTCTCGCGCCCGAATCAGGACATCAGCTTCTTCGTAAAGACGCCGGACCGCGCCGTTGACCGCTTCAGGGATGCCGTCCTCATTTGCGGCGAACCGGAAATTGCAAGCAACAACAAGGTTGCCACCTGCTCGACACTCGCCAAGAAGGAACTTCAAGTTTTCATATCGGAATCGGATTCCTCAAAGGGCAACGACCAGAAGCACACCCTTTTCCACGAATGGATCAACCATCTGCAGAACAAGGAATACAACGCCGACGAAACGACAACGTCCGCCAGTTCCCCGCTTCGCGAACAAGTCCTCAAGGCACTCTCCAGCGAGAACATCCAAGCGAAGGAATGCTTCTCCCGCGGAGGCATCCCCGTCGGCCCCGTCATTATCGACGCGAACAATCCGAACCGCTACCTCGCGCTCATCGAAGACGACTGCACCGCGGAACGTTTCCGCGACTCGGTCGAAGACCGCGACTACATTCGCCCGCAGATTTTGAAACAGCTCGGCTGGAAGGTCATGAACCTCTGGCTTCCCTTCTGGTTCATGGCGCAGAAGGACGAAGTTGGCCACCTTGTGGCGACCATCGCTATCGAACAGAGTGTCGCACCGCCGCCGTCCGCCGCAACCGAAGAAGAAGACGATTCCGAAGTCTTTGCCAATAGCGCCCCGACGACGGTCCCGTACCAGGTGCAACACCCGAAAATCGAAGGTACTGCCCACGACAAGCCGATCGCGGAACTCCCGACAGCAGCGCTCATCACGCAGCTCAAGTTCTATGTGGACTCCGAGGCGCCCATCCATCAGGACATCCTGATCCTGCGCATCCTGGAACTCCACCACGTAGACCGTATGGGCCCCATCCTCCAGAAGGCGCTCACCGAGGCCATCAACCAGGGCCTGCAGAAAAAGCGCTTCATTAAGACCGGTCCGTTCTTCTACTCGCTCAAGCCGAAGGAGCTCGCCCCGCGTAACCGCACAGGACGCCCCGACTTCGAAAGAAAACTGGCCTACGTCGCACCGGAAGAACGCGCCCTCATGCCGCAAAGCATGGACGAGCACGCCCTTAAGGAAGCGATGGGCTTGTTAGAGTAAGTCATCCTCGCCTGCAAAGACTCGGCAGGTCTTCGGTATAAGTATAAGTCATCCTCGACCAAGCGTCAGCGCGGGAGGGGATCCAGTCCCTTAAATTTTCAACATTCGGCCTCTGGAGATTTCCTCCGCCGAAAAAAGATAAACGGATTCGCTGCGATTACTTCACTTTCACGACGAAAGCGGTAATGTTATAGGCAGAAAGCTCGCGGGCCTTGTCCTCGGCGGCCTTCTTGTTCGCCCATCCACCGCCACGAAGCTTGTAGAAGGGTGCATCGAACACCACCTGGATGGCGTAACCGGTGCTTGCAGAAATCTGCGCACGGCGACGCTGGGCCGCATCAAAATCGGCGACCGATTCAAACTGCAGCATATAATAGCCGTCGGACTTGGAGGCCTTTGCGGTAGCCTTGCCAGGCACAGCCGAAGCTTCATTCGTCGCGGAATCACGCAGCGAGGCGCTCAACACGGGCTTATATTCCTTGCCACGGAACAGGGAATCCAAATCCGTAGGCTCTGCCGCAAACGACGCAACCGTCGCGGCGGCACACAGACTCATAGCAGCTAAAATCTTTCGCATGCCGCAAATATAACAAAAAGGCCCTGCCTATGCAGGGACCTTTTCAAATTAAGTTCCGGTTGGATTTACTTGGCAGCGTTTTTCAGGTATTCCGTGTTGGGAATCGGAGAACGCTTCACGCCCCAGACCGAGGTGTCCTCGTTCTTGCCGTACTTGCCGGCCTTATCGAGTCTGATAAAGGTCGTGTACTTGACAATGTAGGCGCCCGTTCCGACCACGCGACCCTTGTCAGAGCGAGTGTTCCAGCCGATGAAGAAGTTGGAACCGATGCCGGCATCGATACAGGTCTTGCCACCGAAGTAATCGATCTTCTTGCCGTTTTCGTCGGTTTCAGTATTCTTGCTGTCATCGCAGAAGATCTTGCCGCTCTTGCCAGCCACGTAGTTACCCAGGTTGGTGTAGATCTGCAAGTCGTAGGAGAAGTAAATCTTTGCGGGATCCAGATCTTCGTCCTTGAAGCCCTTGGCCTTCATGTCGTTGATCAGGGAGTACATGTCTGCTTGAGCGAACAAGCCCAGACGGCCACCTTCAGCAGCGATGACTTCGTTCTTCGACAGGTTCGTAGAATAGCCGTTCACCGTTACGACCGGGACATTGTCGCCGACAGGAGAGTTAGCCGTACTTGCAAAGTTGTTTTCGACAATCTTGACTTCAGGTTCACCGCTCACCAGGATCCACGGAGAAGGCAGACGCTTGGTTTCGTTGTAAGAAGTCGGAGAGTTCCAGTTGTAGCCAGCATCAGCGGCAGCACGGAGCGTATCGCTACCCGGTAGGGCAATATCGGCACTGTCCACCCAGAAGACGTTAGTCATGTCACCGGAGAGACGGACAAAGTCACCCACGTGCGGAGAGACATCGCCACGGATGTACTGATACTTGATACGGCCTTCGCCATTTGCAGAACCCACAAGGGCGTCCTGGGCACCGGTCACCGAGGCAACGGTGCTGTTCAGGATAGAGACAAAGCGGCTTTCTTCGGAGAGGTCCACTGCGGAATTCAGGTAGAAGTCCAGAGCGTTCTTCTTCTGGTCCGTCACGATCCTGACCGGTTCAGACATGGTCACCACAAGGCTATCGAATTCGCTGAGTTCATCGCCCCTTCTAATGGCACGCACTTCAGCACGCACCGGGACAGGAGCAATGCGGTCGGTCAGTTCGCCGGGGAAGCCCTGCTTAATGTCCTTACCCTTGTCCATGAATTCTGCGTAAGAAATCACCTTACCCTTACCGGCGGTCTTGATACCCTTAGAGAGCTTGCAAGTATCACACTTGAAGTAATCGGAGCTCAGCTTGACCACGTTGGTGCAGTAGCCGTCGGCGCCGGCACCGGAGCAGTCAATATCGGTATCCTTGTTCACCTTGACAAGGGCGTTACAGAGAATCAAGGTATCCTTCGAAATGTTGGAGAAGCCTTCTGCAACCGGGTTGTGCTTCAGGGCAGAAGAGGAATCCCACACCACGCAAATCTGGGTCGGCACGGAGTCCTTATGAATAGCGCGGTGGTAGTAGATGGCCACGGAGTCACCCACACCGTCGAGGTATTCCTGATTCATGCTGAAGTACGGAGACGGAATCTTGTATTCGACTTCAGGAACAGAACCATGGACATCAAACACGTCAGCAAGACGCGGAGACGGAACCGGCGGTTCGCGGAAGTAGATCGGAGTATACGCAGCGAACACGAAGTCATTGTAGGCAGCCACAACCGTACCCGGATTATGGATGATCGGATCCGTATCGTAGCGGTATTCCTTGGTAGCCACAACAGAAATCGTTGCATAGCCGTTCTCGAATTCGGCATCAGAGAAGGTGATGTAATCAGAGCTTCTCGGATCCCTATGAATCGCGAAGTTACAGTCTTCGCAGACAAAGTAATCACCATTGTCGTTCGGCTTGAGCACGGCAAGGTAGAGTTCATAGATGCTACCGACCCAGCGCTCGTCGTAGGAACCGTCAGCTTCGGGCTGGTCGCCACCGATGGTTTCACCCGTGGTATCAGGAGCGGACACGAACTGGATAATCGGCAGGTAGAAGTTGATCTTCAGAGCATTGGTACGGCCGGTCACATTGACAGAGAACTCGTTGTTCGGGGCGGTCAGGTCGTCCATATCCACGGTCACGTAGACGGTATCGACACCGTTATCGCCGATCGTACGGGAATCACCAAAGTTAATCTTCTTGAACGATTCAGAACCGTCTTCGCCCACCGTTCTTTCATAGAGCTTCATCAGGTTGCTGGACGCGCTCAGCGTATACTGCATACCCTTGGCATCAACCGGCTGGATGACCAGCGGGTCACCCGGATTTTCGGCTTCGCCCACGTTGGAAACATAGACCGGCACAAATTCGCCACCCATGGCGCTCTTGGTGACCTTGTACTTGCCGAGCTTCTTGACGTCGCCCGTATCGTCGTTGATTTCGACCGCTTCGCCATCGGCGTAGACCACGTCGACTTCGCCACTCGGACGGAAGCTTGCGACCTTCTTGGACTTGCCATCGATAGTCACGAACAAGGTGTAACGACCGGCACCGAGGCAAACCTTGGACTTGTCGATTACCGGAGCCGTCGGGACTCTCAAATCGATACCACACTTATAGATATCGGGGGTAGAAACATTTTGGAACACGGTAATGCCGGCGGAAGCCTTTTCAGGCATGGTCACGGCCGGATCCGTAATCTTGCCACCCTGAACGAGGGTGTAGGAAATCGGAAGACCTGCAGCAGAAATTTCAGTACCGCAATAGGTCTTGGTTTCGGACGTTCCGCTAGCGGCAGCGGCGCAGGAACCATCCCCCGACTCAGCATAACAAATGTCGTAAGTCGTTTCGGTACCGTTCTTCTTGCCCTTCATGGGTATAGCGGTCTTCTGCACGATGTACATGTTCGTCTTGATACGCACGTTACTCATGTCGGTACGGCGGTCGCAGAAGAAGATGTCAATATCGTAGGAAGTGCCAGCCTTGAGCTTACCCGTTGCACCCGAAAATTCATCAAGGTTCACGTAACCCGGAGCGGCAAGGTGGGTACCACCGAGGTCCACGGCAAGCTTGTTGTCAATGAACACCCAAATGTCATCGTCACCACGGAACGAGAACTGCATGCCCGTGCGGTAGGTGAAGTTAGCATGGGATTCGAAGCAGAACATCTGGTTGTTGTTGCTCTTTATGCGCAAATCCCAGGTGGAGTTATCGTAAACATTGGGGTGCGTACCGTCACCAAATTCACCCGCGGACACCGGATAAAGGTCAATATAGGGCAAACCGGAAACAGGATCTACGGCGGACCAGTCCATTACATTAGGAAGGGCTGCCTTAGCGACAGCAGAAATATTGTTCGCGGCAGCATTCTGGGCAGGAGTGTTAGTCAGTTGGCCTTCCCCAAGACCATAGGCAACGTTGCCTAGACCCTCACGGGGAGTTGCAGCCTGGGCACAGAGACCCGTGCAAGTCCCCGCCAAGATAGAGTCAGCCAAGTCGTTCAGGATGGTAAAGGCACCTGTCGGTTCGTTATAGCTATCGTATTCCCACATGCCTTCCTTCGTCAGGCTGAAGGTCACGTCGCGGCAGTGCTTCACGCTCGTGCCCTTGGTGTCATCGAACATGGCATTGAAGGCGTCCGCACTCGCAAAGCATCCGCTCAAAGCATTGTAGGTCGGCTTCTTGGTAGAAGCATCAAGGATTTCGTTCACGATACCCGGAGTCACGCCGATACAGGGAACCGTATTGGCGGCACCGCCACCAGCATAACCAAAGGGAGCTGTAGCAACATAGCACTTATTTGCTCCTGCCTGCGGGTAAGCGTCGCAAGTAAATGCACCATGCAAGCTAGCATCGGTATCATAGAGGAAGGCGGCCAACTGGTAGGTGCAGTTGCCTTCAACCATGGGGTCCGTTTCAGAAATAGAGGCAACGCCTTCATCTTCTGCCTTTTCCGGGTCGGCAATAAAGTAAATCTTGTTGGTATTCGGGTAAGCGTCAAAGAACACGTTCATCGGGAACGGAGTGAGCGGAGCGCCCCAGCCATCGACACCGATCGGGTCTTCGAGAGTTTCGTCGTCTTCACGGAAAATGATGAAGTTTTCCGGCATGGCTTCGTTCATCCAGACCACGTAGTACCATCCGCACATATTGGGGTCGACCTTCAGCGGCTGACGGTTTTCGAAAGTTCCATCGGGAGACCACTGCGGCACGGTGGACTTCCATTCTTCGTCATCGGGAACAAGAATATAGAAGTACTTGATATTCGGTTCATCATAGGAAACCAAGGTCGTGTTTGCCTGTTTCGGGTTTTCAAGCACCCAAACGTCCTTACCGGCACCAGGGCAAGCGATGTCACGCTGGTTCTTCGGAAGGTTCGGGTCATAGGCAGACTTACCGTTCCATGTGCTCTTGAGGACATAGTTCAACGGGTTCGTAGCCGCACTTGCAAGACCGAAGGTCGTTTCCTGAGCTTCACCCTTGGCTGCGGACAAATCATAATCATAATAACCAGTAGCCGCATTCAAGGCGGTTCCAGGGACCAGGGCAGCAATGTTATTCATGGTAACATAGACACTAGTCCAGTCATCAGGTTTCTTAAAATGCAGTGTGCCTTCGCAAGCAGCAAGAGCATTCTGCACTCCAGCGAAAATCAGACAGGTACCCAAAACCCACTTCCACATGGAGATTTTCGTTTTTTTCATCATTTTAGTTTCCATCGATGTTTTTCCTACCAACGGCATAACAAAAAGACCGGCCTTTTTGAAATGCCACATACCGCCCTCAAATTTATTCTTTTCTACGAAAAAATGCCAACTCTTTTTGTAATTTTTGATTAAAAAACCGTTCATTTTTGTAAACAAACGGTGGATTCGCATTTAATAGTGAATAAAATCACACAGGAAAAGCACCGTTTGTAAACAACTGTTTTCAAACGGTGTTATTCGCAGCTCTAATGAAAAGTCAACTCAGGATCCCGTCGGTCGCGCCGCTCCCTCCAGGATGACATCATATTAATAGTCATAAACACATTCTTTTTACTACATTTCGAGTGAACAACGGAGCACTTATGCAGGACATGGACAGAACAATTGCCAGTGGCAACACCATCAAACTCCCCATCGCAAAGATGAGGCCGCACCTGATTGTACTCTATCCGCAAAACCAGTTCAAGCAGATTCCCCTTGAAAAAGGCACGGTCATCCTGGGCCGCGGCCAGGATGCCGACATCCGCATGGACGACGAACTGGTCAGCCGCAGGCATTGCGCCATCACCTTTGACGGCATCGACGTCACCGTGAAGGATCTGGGCAGCACCAACGGCACCTTCGTAGACGGAAGCCCCGTCGCCGAAAGCAAGCTCGAAGACCACAACCGCCTGCAAATCGGCAAGATGGTCCTGAAAGTGGACTTCAAGGATGCAAGCGAAGAAGCCTTTGACCGAGAGCTCTACGAGGCGGCCACCATGGATCCGCTGACCAAGATCAGCAACCGCCGCACCTTTATGGACAGGAGCCTCGGCGAACTCGCCCTCGCCCGCCGCAACAATTATTATATACACGCTATTATGGTCGACGCGGACCACTTCAAGCGCGTCAACGACACCTGGGGCCACCAATGCGGCGACATGGTCCTTAAGGAAATTGCCCGTATTCTCAAGGAAGAAAAGCGCGAATCCGACCTGCTCGCCCGTTACGGCGGCGAAGAATTCGTATTGCTCTTGAGCGGAATCGGCCCCGAAGATGCCAAGAGGAGCGCCGAACGCCTGCGCAGCGCCGTGGAACGCCACCGTTTTTCCTGGAAGGATACGGTTATCCCCGTGACCATTTCCCTGGGACTCGCTAGCCGTCAGGGCGAAAGCATCGGCAAGATCGAAGAAATGATCGCCGAATGCGACCGTCTGCTGTATGTCGCCAAGGAAAACGGCAGAAACCAGGTAGCATCAACCTAAGCCCGCCTTCGCGGGTATGACAGCAGCGAATGGCACGCGCACGCAAGACAATTACACCCGACCCGTATGCAAAACCGATAGCGAAACCGCTACCGCCCGAGCAGAGTTTGCCAGGGCACTTGAAGCAGTTCCAGTCGCCGACGCGTGCGAACTTTGAACTTGTTAGCCCTTACGGGGCGGCAGGCGACCAGCCGAAAGCCATCGAAGAATTGACAAACGGTTTCAAGAACGGCGAACAGTTCCAGACGCTCCTCGGTGTCACCGGTTCAGGCAAGACTTTCACGATGGCAAACGTCATCAAGAACGTGGGCAAGCCAACCCTGATCTTAACGCACAACAAGACGCTCGCGGCACAGCTCTACCAGGAATTCAAAGCGTTCTTCCCGCACAACGCGGTGGAATACTTCGTCAGCTATTACGACTATTTTCAGCCCGAAGCCTACATTCCGCACACGGACACGTTCATCGAAAAAGATGCAAGCATCAACGATGAAATTGACAAGCTCCGCCTGCGTGCCACCGCGAATCTTTTGACGCGCCGCGACGTGATTATCGTCGCTTCCGTGAGCTGCATCTACGGTTTAGGAAGCCCCAGCGAATATTTTGACCTGATGGTGCGAATCAGACGAGGCGACGTTTACGACCGCGACAAGATTCTGCACGACCTCGTGCGAATTCAATATACGCGAAACGATTTCAGTCTGGAACGCGGTTCTTTCCGCGTACACGGCGACGTGATTGAAATTCACCCGAGCTACGACGAAGAAGGACTCCGCATCGAACTTTTCGGCGATGAAGTGGACAGGCTCGTTCGCTTCAACATCATTACCGGCGAAGTCACTCAGGAAATGGACGAGATGACCATCGCTCCGGCGAAGCACTTTGTGACCAAGGAAGAAGGCCGCGCGGGAATTCTGCAGCGCATGCAGGTGGAACTGACCGAGCGCCTCGCGGAACTCGACAAGGAAGGCAAGGTGCTGGAATCGGCGCGCCTTTCGAGCCGCACTCGCTACGACATGGAAATGATTCGCGAAACCGGCATGTGCAGTGGCATCGAGAACTACTCGCGCATTATCGAAAACCGAGCACCGGGAACGCGCCCCTTTACGCTCATCGACTACTTCGGCGATGACTGGCTCTTGATGGTGGACGAATCCCACGTGAGTATACCACAGGTAGGCGGTATGGCCGAAGGCGATAAGAGCCGCAAGACCACGCTAGTGCAGTACGGATTCCGCCTCCCCTGCGCCTTGGACAACCGTCCGATGAACTTCGCCGAATTCGAGTACATGTACCCGAAGCAGGTTTTGTTCGTAAGCGCAACTCCTGGAGATTATGAACTCACCAAGACAGGTGGCGTCGTTACCGAACAAATTAACAGGCCGACCGGACTTCTGGATCCGAAAATCGAGATGTTCCCCATCAAGGGCCAGATGGACGTGCTGCTGTACCGCATCGAGGAAGTCGTCAAGAACGGCGACCGTGTGCTGGTCACGACGCTCACCAAGAAAATGGCGCAGGACCTTACCGACTTCTTTGTAGAAGCGGGTATCCGCGCTCGTTACCTGCACAGCGACATCAAGACGCTGGAACGCCACGAACTGATTCGCGGGCTCCGCACTGGCGAATTCGACGTGCTCGTGGGCATCAACCTGCTGCGCGAAGGCCTCGACCTGCCCGAAGTGAGCATGGTCGCGATTCTCGATGCAGACAAGGAAGGATTCCTGCGCAACTACAGGAGCCTGATCCAGACGATGGGCCGCGCAAGCCGCAACGTGAACGGCACTGTTTTGCTTTTCGCAGACAACATGACCGACAGTCTGGAGAAGGCAGTCACCGAAACCGCCCGCCGAAGAGCCGTTCAGGAAGAATTCAACAAGGAACACGGCATCACGCCGAAATCCGTGACCCGCAAGTTGGAAGACGACTTGAGAATCAACGACCCGCTCGGCGATATCGGAGACGATTCCGTCGACGAGGACTGGGAAGACGACGGCAACGGCATCCGCCCGATGGAACCGCTACAGCCTTCAAGCAAGACAAAGAAGAAAAACTCCAGAAAGGGAATGGTGATGCCGCAACAAGTGCGGCATGACAAGTCCGCATCCAGCCAGCAAAACATAGAAGACCTGGAACGTCAGATGAAGGAAGCAGCCGCTCGCCTCGACTTCGAAGAAGCGGCCCGACTCCGCGACATTATCCGCGGCATGAAATAGCAAAAAGGTGTGTTATAGCTCAAAAATTTGCGAAAAACGCCCAAATTTGCTTATTTTTGCCAAAATTTACACATTTTTGTTTGCATTTTCGCCCTTTTTTGTTTATTTTCAAGGGCATAAAACATTTTATGAGGAAAAATCATGGACTTTAAGAAAATTTTCCTGGGTTCCGTTATCGCCATGGGCGCTTTCGGTCTCATTGCCTGCGGTGACGACAGCAGCACGAACGCCTCTAACAAGGACAACGGCAAGATTGTTATTCCGGATAACAACGCACCCAACATTTCTGCCAACGGTCTCGTTTCCAGAGTGTCTGGCGACACACTCCGCTTCAAGGGTATCTATGGTCTGGACCGCACGGACGAAACCAACGAAAACTCTTCGAACCTGCTGTTTACCGCGATTAAGTTCCAAGTCATGAACTCCGCCCAGCAGGAGGTCCAGTATCAGGTTATTTACAACGAAGCAGTCGTCCCGACCGCAAACGAAATTGACCTCAATTCGATGATGTCTGCTTTCGTGAAAATCAACCTGGCTGATCCTATCTTCACATGCGATGACTATAGCCTGGTCGTTACGGTAACCGCAAACGACGGCGCCAAGGATTACTTCAGAACCGACGTGATTCCTTTCGATGCAGAAGCCAAGACGGAACGTCTCTGCAAGAACGTAGAACCGGCCTCTTCCGCTTCCGCTGACCCGGGCCTGAATGAAATCATCATGACCCCCTGCGAAGAATTGACTCTTACTTCGAATGGTGAACAGGGTATCGACCTCGCAAGCTGCACCGTTGTCCCGGCCGCTACCGCAAACATCGTCTTCGTGAAGTCTGGTACCAAGAGCGAACCCGACGTCACCGCCAACGCTGGCGCAGGCATCACGTTCGTCAACATCACCAATGAAGACTATGCCAACGGCTCCTGGCCTGAAGTTGTCAACAACCGTCCCGCCTACCTGAGCGACTTCAAGACGAGCACCATCGAGAAGACTAGCCTCCCGACTTTGATTGAAAACGGCGAAGGACTGTCCTATGTCGCAAAGACTGCCGCATACAACCCGACGACCGGAGCAGGGTTCTACCCGTTCGCCGTCTATGACAGCGACTTCCCCGACAAGAACGGCTACTACACCTTCAAGGTCAAAATTTACAAGGTCCAGTAAACACTAGCTTCTAGGCTTTTCAAGGCTCCCCATACATACGGGGAGTTTTTTTGTGGTTTCTCGCCTTGCACACTTTTGTCGCTGCACTCGCCTTACGCAAAAGTTTCTAAATTTACGCCCGTAATTTAACAGGAGTAAACTATGCTCAAGAAGCTTTCCAATTTCCCCGGCATCAAGGGCCCGGTCGTAACCATCGTGATGGATGGTTTTGGTATCACCGACAAGGTCGAAGGCAACGCCATCAAGGCTGCCCGCACCCCGACTCTCGACAACCTCTTCAAGATGTACCCGAACGTTCTTTTGAAGGCTCACGGCCGCGCCGTGGGTATGCCGACCAACGAAGACATGGGTAACTCCGAAGTGGGCCACAACGCTATCGGTGCCGGCCAGGTGTACAACCAGGGTGCCGCCCTCGTGCAGGACGCAATCGTCTCCGGCGACATCTTCGGCCGCGACGCCTGGAAGGAAATCGCCGGCAACGCCCGCGAAAAGAACACCGTCCTCCACTTCATCGGTCTCTTCAGCGACGGTAACGTTCACTCCAACATCAGCCACCTCAAGGCCATGGTTGCCCAGGCCAAGAAGGAAGGCCTCAAGAAGGTTCGCGTGCACATCCTCCTCGACGGTCGTGACGTGCCCGAAACTTCCGCCCTGGATTACGTTGGCCCGTTCGAAAAGTTCCTCGACGAACTCCGCAGCCCGGAATTCGACGTTTGCATTGCTAGCGGCGGTGGCCGTATGCAGATTACCATGGACCGTTACAACGCTAACTGGAAGATGGTGGAACTCGGCTGGAAGACCCACGTGCTAGGCGAAGGCCGCTACTTCGACAACGCTACGCAGGCTATCGAAACCCTCCGTGGCGAAACCAAGGCTATTGACCAGGACCTCCCGCCGTTCGTGATTGCTAAGGATGGCCAGCCGGTCGGCACCATCAACGATGGCGACTCCGTGGTGTTCTTCAACTTCCGTGGCGACCGCGCCATCGAAATCACCCGCGCCTTCGAAGAAGAATCCTTCAACGAATTTGACCGCAAGCGCTTCCCGCATGTGTGCTACGCCGGCATGCTCCAGTACGACGGCGACCTCAAGCTCCCGAACCGCTTCCTCGTTCCGCCTCCGGCCATCAAGGAAACCAGCGGCGAATGGCTTTCCGAAACCGGCGTGAAGCAGTTCGCCTGCTCCGAAACGCAGAAGTACGGCCACGTGACCTACTTCTGGAATGGTAACCGTTCCAGCAAGTTCGACGGCGAAACCTACCTCGAAATCGAATCTGACGTTGTTCCGTTCGAACAGCGCCCGTGGA
>Ga0256406_1000591_pt1 | contig 65362 bp, 39 predicted proteins | sample RumenRJG_03DNA_FD_185986 | JGI IMG/M metagenome (GOLD analysis project Ga0256406, IMG submission 185986) | Bovine rumen microbial communities from Lethbridge, Alberta, Canada - RJG_03 | ecosystem: Host-associated > Mammals > Digestive system > Stomach > Rumen | place: Canada: Alberta | collected... | reverse complement strand
TGTTTATTTTGGTGTTATGATTTTCTGTTGTTATTTTGGTTCATTGTTCTTTTATTTTAATGTAACTTATTATTTTTTAGTTTTATGTTATTTTATAACTTTTGAAGTTGTATTTCAACTGTAAATTTTTTTTTAGTTAGAATTAGAAAAAATAAGTAGTTTATCATCAGTTGAATTTTTTACAGCCCCTATTAATTTTTTAATATAAATTTTAAAAGTTTTATAATGCTTCGAGGTCTATTGAATAGAATGGAAAAATACTGTAAATATTAAAAAATTTTTAAATTCAATGAATTTAATGTATAATCTTTTTAAGTTTTACATGGATTTTTCCCTATATCAATGGATTTACTCCATTTTAAATTTTATATAATCAATTTAAAAGGAGGTGAAAATATGCAAACTAAAAATAAGGTGTTCAGTATTATTATTTTACTTATTATATTAGGTTTATGTATTAATACCATATCAGCAACAGATGATACCTCAGGTACTGTTTCAGATAACACTACCATGTCAATTGACAGTAATTCATCAATCCAGAACTCTAATGTGACTAATCAGGTTACTTATAATAGTAGTTCTAACAGTAAACAATTACTTACAGCTACTGCTAATGAGAGTAATGTTAATAAAGAGGATAGTTCTGATGCTGGAAGTTTCACTGATTTAAACACATTAATAAGTAATGGTGGAAATTATATTACTCTAAATAAAGATTATGTATATAATCCAACTACAGATACTCATTATAAAAATGGTATAACCATATCAAAGACAATCACAATAAACGGTAATGGATATACCATCAATGGATTAAACCAAGCGGAAGCATTTAATATAAGATCTAACAATGTTACAATCATTAATTGTACTTTTATCAATACAAATTCAACCAACTATGGCGGTGCGATATATTCAAATAAAGCAAATAACACCAAAATTATAAACTGTAACTTTATCAATTCCACTGGAAAAAGTGGTGGTGGAGTATTTATATTTGGTGGTAATGACTGTTATATAGATAATTGTACATTTATCAATACAAGTTCAGACTCTGGTGGTGCTATATACTGGTATAGTGCCAATGGAAATATCTCAAATTGTAGATTTATAAATACAACTGGATATGATGGTGGTGCAGTATTCTGGAATGATGGAAAAAACACTAAAATTTTAAATTGTACCTTTGAAAATACTCATGCAGATGATTATGGTGGTGCAATATTATTATTCGGTGTATCTTCCATGAGTTATTTTGAAATAGCTAACTCTAATTTTATTAATACAAGTTCTGATGTTCAAGGTGGTGCAATATTTTGGTATGGTCCAAATGGAACCATTAGAAATTGTAATTTTATAAATGACACCTCCGTAGAACATGGTGGTGCAATCACTTGTGTAATTTGTGACAATGGCACTATAGATAACTGTTCTATAGTAAATTGTTCATCTGCTGCAGGATCTGCAATCTATCAAGAAAACAAATATCTCATAATTAAAAATTCAATAATCTTAGATAACAGAGCAAATTCAACAGATTTAACCATTAATAGTTCCAACTCAAATGTAATTATAACATTATATGGATTAAATAATCTTTTCAATGGAATTTATATTAATGGAACCGTAAATGCAACCAATCTCACTTATTGGGGATTAAATGGTGTTACTAATGCAGGTGATGAAAGTAAACTATTTACATCCAATAATTTCACTGAAGCAGGTATTGGTTTAAGGATAAAGATTCTTGATTATGAAAACAATACATTAATAGATGATGTATATTATACTAATGAAAATGGTCAGGTTATACTTGATTTAAGTAACTTATCCAGTTCAAAATATTATCTAGTAAGTGCAAGTCTAGATAATGAAACATATTATACTTCAATATCAAATAATGGAACTTTTGATTTAAGAAAAAATGTATCAAAAACTGAAATTAACGATATTATCTATGGTGATCAAGTTATAACTGTTGTATTTGATGATAATGTAACTGGTAATGCAACTGTATATATTAATAATACAAGATATACTGGAACCGTCATAAATGGTGTTTCTAAAATAAATATAGGTACTAAGAATGCTGGAAAATATGTTACAAATGTCACATATTCCGGTGATAATAATTATTTAGGTTTTGATAATAAAGAAGTAAACTTCACAATTAATAAAACAAATCCAGTGCTTAATTTAAATGTAGATAATATTACATATGGCAATAATATTACAATTAACATCAACCTTACAGGTATTAATGGTGACGGTTTAAATGATACTGTCAATTTAACAGTTAATGGAACAAAATATATTATCAACGTTGTTGATGGTGTAGGAAATCAAATCTTAATACTCCCTAATATAGGTGTTTATGATATTGTTGCAAGCTTTGATAGTACAGATAATTATAATGCTGTTAGTAATACTAGTTCCTTTACAGTAAGTAAAGCAAATCTTACTTCATTCGATATCACTGTAATGAACACTACATATAACTCTGATAACACAATCAGCTTCAATGTAAAAGGCATAAACAATGAAGTAATAGACAGCCAAATAATAGTAACCATAAACGGAAAAGACTACACAGTAGATGTAACCGCAGGTAAAGGAATCTTAGTCCTAAAAGATCTAATACCAAATACCTATGACGTAACAGCAACATTCCAAGAAACAACAAACTACAACAAGTCAACCAAAAACACACAATTCACAGTAAACAAAGCAACACCAACAATAACAATTACCACAAAAAACATTACCTACGGTAACGACGAAACAGTAACAATTACTCTAAAAGGAGTAGACAATACTGGATTAAACGGAACTGTAACATTAAACATCAATGGAACAGATTACACTGTAAATATTGTTAATGGTATAGGCAGTCAAGATATTGCCGAACCAAATGCAGGAATCTACGATATTACTGCAAACTACAAAGGTAATGAAAACTACACAACCACTACAGATATGGCTACATACACTGTTGGAAAAGCAAATCTTACTGCGTTTAATATAACAGTTATGAACACTACATATAATTCTGATAACACAATCAGCTTCAATGTAGCAGGTGTAAACAATGAAGCAATAGATGGTGTAGTAATAGTAACTGTAAATGGTAATAACTATATAGTTAATATAGCATCAGGTAAAGGAACATTAGTCTTAAAAGATCTAATACCAAATACCTATGACGTAACAGCAGTATTCCAAGAAACAAGAAACTATAACAGTTCAACAACAAATACAGAATTCATTGTAAGTAAATCTGCACCAGTAATCATTATAATTGGAGAAAACATTACCTATGGTAATGATGAAACTGTAACAATCATTCTTACTGGAGTAAACAATACTGGATTAAATGGTACTGTTGCTATTAGTCTTGATAGTTTTGAAGCTTTAAATGGTAGATTAATTGGTTCAGATATTATTAATGTTGAAATTATTAATGGTAAAGGTGTTTATGTATTTAAACAACTAAATGCAGGTATTTATAATATTTCTGCAGCATACGATGCTAATGAAAATTATAGTTCTGTTAAGAATATGAGTTCATTTACTGTTAATAAGGCAGATGTAAGTGTATTAAATGTTACTGTTAACGATTCAGTTTATGGCGGTATCAATACAGTTGATATTACTGCAATTGGTATAAATAATGAATTATTAAACGGTACTGTTAAAGTTAATGTTAATGGTAATGAATATAATCTTACCCTTAATAATGGTAAAGCTACATTGGATCTTGAAAATTTAACTACAGGTGATTATACTGTTAAAGTCACATTTGGAAATGATAACTATAATAATATCACAAATGAAACAAGCTTTACAATAAACAAATCATCTACTAATCTTAACATGAGTTTAGTTAACACCACATTTAATGGTAAAAACCATACAGCTAGATTTAATATTACATTAGATAGTTCTAATGGCATGTTATTAAACGAAACTGTTAATGTTACTATTAATAATAAGACCTATGCAGTCAATGTTGTTAATGGAACTGGTGTTTTAGATGTAGACGGTTTAAGTGCAGGTAATTATACTGTTGAATCCGTATTTAATGGAAATGATAATTTTGACTCATCAAATAATACTGTTAACTTCACAATTGATTATTTAACTCCTGAATTAAATGTTAAAATTGTAACCGATGGTAATAAAGCTATCATTTATGTTAGACTTAAATATAATGGTACAGGATTAAATGGTACAGTTACAGTAAACTTTAATAACAAAAATTATACTGTAAATGTTATAGACGGAAAAGGTAATTTAACATTATCCAATCTTAAAAATGGAAAATATGGTATAGATGTTATATTTGATGGAGATAATATTTACTCAGGTATTAGCACTAATGCTTCATTTAGTATAGATGTTCCTGACAAGAATGGAACCGATAATGGAAATTCCAATACTGAAACATCTGAAGATAATAATCTTAAAAGTTTAAGATTTAATGGTAATAGCTTACCTAAAACAGGTAATCCAATAATGGTTTTACTTTTAGCATTGATGGCATTAACTGTTGTTATTAAAAGAAAGGAATAATTTCTTAAAAGAAAGTTAAAAATAGGGTTATATTATTAAATAAATGTTTTAAATAGCATTAATTTATTAAATTATAATTCAATTATTAACTTTTCTTATTTTATATTTTTTTAATTGATCAGTCTATTTTTATATGATTCCATTAATTGGTATAATAATCATATATTATTTTAAATAAGGAAAAAAATATTTGTATATATTAAAAATTTTATAAATTTTCATGTAATTCCATCAGATTATAGATTTCATAAGAATGAAAAATTTTTTCAAGAAATTAGAAATCAAAATTTTAAAAAAAAAATTGAAAAAAAAATCATGAAATATGAATTTGTACTTCGATAAACTATACTATAACGAAGTAGAAATTTATTAAAAAATAAATTTATCAAAACTTAGGTAAATAAACTATTTGATGTATATGTAAACATACCATTTATAGCATTTTTTAAATTTTTAAATTTTTGCATTTTTCAAAATATTTTACACTTGAAATAGTACTTTATTACTTTTTCTAATATTATTTATAAAAAAGTATTACTTTCAAAATGAATCAATTTTTAATACAAAATTATTAAATTAGTAATAATTTTAAAATTTATTTAAGCCTAAAAAATTTTTATAAAAATAAGTAAAACTAAAATTTAATACAAAATATTATAATCTGTAATAAATTATTAAAATTTTATTTGTATTATATTTTTATGACTAAGTAATAATTTTAAGTATTATATTTTTTATGATTAAGTAATACTTTTAAGTAATATATTTTAGATTAAAAGTAATAATTTATTGTATTAGTAATTTTATTAAATTGTAATAATATTTAAAAATAGAAAATCATAGAAAAATCTATTTTTACAATAGAATTTAAAAAAATATTTTTTTATTACTTTTATTGATATTTAGTAATAAATTTAGATTAATTCTAAAATTTAAGAATTAATTTTCAAAAATGGATTTAACTTATTTATTTCACTAAATAAATTCAAAACTCTTTACAAACATTTAAATATCTATCATTTATAATTATATTCCATTAATTTTTAATGTTAAATAATAAATTTTATTATAACCTATTAAACCAAATCAATATTTAAAAACACTAAATTATATTAATTTTCTAAAATTCAATAAATTTTATGAAATTACTACTAATTTTTAAAAAATTAATAATAAATTAATACTAATTTAAAAATAAATAATACTTTTAAAGATAATACTAATTTTTAAAAAAGTAATACATATTTTTTAGGTATTACTATTTTTTTAAAAAATATTAATTAATTATTATTACTAATTATATAATTTTTATTAATTTTCATACAATATCTAATAAAAATAATAAAATTAATATTCAAAATCTAAAAAATTTCATAGGATATAATAAAACTTTAGATAAAAATCATCAAAATTGGGTAAATAAATCATTACATATATACTGAACATATTCAAAATAAGCATTTCTAATAATTCTCATAAAAACAAAAAATAATATTCCAACTATTTAAAATAAAATAATTTTAATAAAATTTCTCTAAACCCTTATTTTTTCAATTATTAAAAAAATAATGAGTTTATCTTAGTTTTGATATTCAGTTTCTATTCCTTTTCTATTATCTTATGGAGTTAAAGGACTTTACTATGGGGAGGGATATATTGCATGAGTCCATTATAGCATTTTTTTAATATTTGAAATATAAATATAGATTTTAATTAAATCAATATTATAATATGTTTTTTAAAATCTCCATATTATCTCTAATATTCTTTTTAAAAATTAGCTAATAGGTTTTTAAAATTCCGATTCTATTGCTTTTACCATATTGTAAATTACTTTATTAACAGTAAGATCTACTCCATATTCTTCACCAAGATAAATAACTTTACCATTTAATGAATCAATTTATGTTTTTATTTTCCTTTCAATATCTTGTGATGTAGACGAAACATGTTCATATGTATCAAGGACTAATTTGAAATAGAATAAATCTTTATACTCTGAAGGATTATTCCAATCAACTGAGTATGGTGAATCTTTAATAACATTAAAAGTTTCATCTATTAAATGGTCCATAATATTAATAGTATATTCATCACCTAATTTTCCATAATTAACACCTAAAATAGTTCCAAGCGGATTTAATCCACAATTATAAAGCATTTTGGCCAATAAAAACTTAAAAAATTATCAGTTACATGGCATACCTGATTTTGTAATAAGTTCTGCAATTGCTAATAAAAGATTTATCTCTCCATCATGTAAAGTACCCAATTCAATAGGTTCAGTATATACTGTTTCTTTTAGGTCTTATAAAACCAGTAATTACACGTGCACAAAATACTCTATCTTGGGAAAAATCCTGAATATGGTTCCTCATTTCAAATCCCTTTTTAAAAATAATTATAATGCCATTATCTTTAAATATTCCTTCATTCTCATTAAGTTTAGAACTAATCTCTTTATTAGAGGTTGTTTTACATGCTATAAATACATGATCAATGGAGTTTCTTGGAATATCTTTATAATCATTATATACATCAAATTCATTTGGTGAAAAGCTTAAATGAATAAAGAGTCCAATTCTTTTAATTCCGTTTTCCAAGCTTTTTTGGTTTTTTTTCACTTGCATAAAATGATACATTTGCACCTTGCGATATCATTGATGCACCTAATGCAATACAAACTAATCCAGAACCATCTATCAACATATTCATCTTTACCTCCATTTTTTAATTCTAATTTAATTTTTAATTAAAATCGTATTATTTGTTTTATAACTTAACAATACTTTTTTAATTCTATTTATTTTATTTAGTTTATTTCCTTATTCTTTGAACTTTTATTATTAAATATGTTTTTAATTGACTATTTTTATAAATATTTATATAATAGAAAAAATAATATATTTTCATGGAAATTTATAATTAGTAAATACAGAAACTAGGGTATTAAACAATCGTCAAAGAATTAGGTATTAAAACTAACAAAGAGCAATATAAAATATCTACTAAAGTAATATATGATAGATTAGTTATATATTAAGAAGTTATGTTAATAGATTGAAAAATAATATCATATTATTTTTATTTTTAGTTTTAATCTGTTTATCTATTAATTCTATTAATGCAGTTAATGATAATATAAGTTCAAATGAATCTTCCAATATTAACGAAATTTCCCAAAGCAATTATACTTCAAATATTAATTCTCTTGAGGTTCCTAATGGGGATAATTTAGATCATTCCATTAAAGTTTCACAACCTAATAATTCTGATGATACAGAGAATAGTAATAATTCCAGAGTCCTTTCAGAATCCAATAGTGGAACTTTCACCGATTTGCAAAACCTTATCAATAATGCTTCTAAAAATGCTACTTTAATACTTGAAAAAGATTATATCTATACACCTTCTGTTGATCATGGGTATATTTTTATTAGAAATCCAATTACAATTATAGGTAAAAATTAAATATATAAATAATATTTATTAAATATTAAGCAAAAAATTATGAATGTTGTTATTTTATCAATAACTAAATTACTTATTAAAATTTTAAAATTTAAACTAAAAATTTTTTTAAGTGTTTAGTGAGCATATTAAAGTTAAATATATAGTTTATACCTGAAGAAACTTCTTTTAAAGATTTGGACATCTTTTTCCATCCCTGACCATCAGTAACCCAAATAAAATCATAATTGGCATCATTTATTTGATGTTGTAAATCAACATATGCATTAGCTACTTCAATAGATTTACTACCACTAGAATTATAAAAATTACATTCAAAAAATATTTTAGGTTCCTCATTTTTATAAATTACATAATCCCAACGTTTAGTTCTATCAAAAGCAATAGTATCCTCTTTTTTTAATGAAAAATTATGGTAATCTTTAATAGTATCTGCTAAAAATTTTCCAACAATATCTTCAAAAGTATGGCCACTTCTATTTTTTCTTGCATTAATATCTAAACCAACTTCAACCCCTACTAAATATGATTCTAAATCATTGATTTTTAAAAATAAATCTAATAAACCAGTATGTTTTGCAAATTTAACTATTCCTTCTGTATCAATAGAATTTTTAGAAAATTTAATGCACTGAATCATTTTCAAGTATATGTACCCCTGCTTTTTTTAATGCCCTGTGAACATCATCTATTCCAGGATAGTAATCATGATTTCCTGAGGTGAACACTATTGGAGTTTTAACCTCACTAAGTGCCATGAAATCATCCTCCTCCACTATACATGATCCATCGGCAATATCTCCAGATACAATTATAATATCTGCATCCAGAATCTCATTTAACCTATCTCTAAGATTTATAAGAAGTTTTTCATGTCTTACTGAACCAAAGTGTATATCTGATATATGTACTATATTGATATCCTCTTTGATATATCTAATTTTAGGATATAATCATTAAAGACGATATGATGAGCATTATAATATGCATATGCCCCAATTAGAATGATTATTAAATATATTATACTAATTACATTAGTGGGAATATGTATAAATACATCTATAATGTATATTCCAGTTGTGCTTATTAGAAGCATTACAATAAACCATTCCCATACACTGAATATTCTTGTAATAAATCTGGTTATTATCCTTGATTTTTTCTCTTCAAAAAGCATAGGGACAGTTTGCATTAGTCCAAGAATTACTGTAATACAAAATGTATACCAATCATTTACTCCACCATACAATAAGAAAATGTATTTTAATAGGAAAAATTCAAGCAGCATCCATATAGGTGTTGAAAATAATACTCGTTTTGTTCTATGACTCAAGATTTATGCCTCATTTATTAATTTAAATTATAGTTTAGTTGATTATTATAATATAATTAATCATTACTTTTATTATATTAATTAAATTGATGGATTATTTACATAATATATTATTTGATACAATAACGATTATCAAACTAATATACAAAATCATGGAATGCAATATCTGATACAATAAATAACGATTATCAAACTAATATACAAAATCATGGAATGCAATAAATAAAAATTTCACTTAATATATTTAATCATTTAATAAACATTAAAATATGATAGTATGACATTAAATAATGGCATAATAATTTAAACAATGATTATACATCAGATAATATATTAAATTAAAGATAATTAAATCAAAATAATAAGAATTTAATCAAAATTTATTAAATATAATATAATTAAATTTCAAATAATTTAAAACTTTTTATTAATGAAATCTCCTTTAAACTAAATAACTTTCAAATAAATTTAAAGCATTAATTCCATTTAAAAATTCCATGTTTCTTTTAAATATAAAAATACTAAAAATAGTTAGTTTTCAGTAAAATAAAAAAAAGTAATTAGGATTAAAAAATCCTAATTAAAAAGTGTTTAATTGTTTTCTAATGCCCAATATATATTTAATCTTAATAATAAACAATTACACCAATTCTTTCCAGTACAATACCCAATTAACTAATCATTAGTAACTATCTAATTTTTTCCAGTACAATACTAAAATTAAGCTAATCTACCATTAGTAAATTATTTAGCTTTTTCTTCTAGGTATAAATACACAAGAGAGTAATGTAATGATTAAAACGATTATAGGAATACCAGTAACAGGACTATTTTCAACAAAAATAGCTGCATTATTCTTATTTAAGCTATTTTCATTATAATCATCACCAATATTACTGTTATTGTTTGCCTTATTATTATCTGTTTTATTGGTATTATTAGTATTATTGGTACTATTTGTATTGTTTGTTCTATTGGTGTTATTTGATATGACTTGAACTTCTGTACTATTAATTGCAATATTGTTAATCTCATGGGTATTAACAATTATTGAATTAGTAAAATTACCTTCTTTCACTGCTTTAAAGTATAAAGTAATGTTAGCAGTTTGATTAGGCTCTAAACTATTAGAATAATAAAATACATTTTTATCATCCATAGTCCAGTTATCACCACTAAATTTAATAAATCTTAAATTTTCTGGCATATTCTCATTAAAGTGGACATTAGTAAGATTATAATCACCAATATTTTTAACTACAATAACATATGAAAGTTCATCACCTAATTTAACAGCGGTAAGATTTGGGGTTTTATTCATAAAGATTTTTGCTTCAAATATCGGTAATTCTAAAGTTTGATAATCAATAGTAGCATATAATGTGTTATTTGTAGTACTTTTAGAATATAGTGTATTTAATTTATTATCTACCAAAGCACCAGTTTCAGGATCATATACACCGGTTTTTGCAGTGAAACTTACATTACGGATTGGTAAATACTGGTTAAAACCACTGATATTTTCACCATCAGTATATTGGGTTAAACCGGCAGTTAAATTATAAGTATTACCAACATACATAAAGGTTTCATTACTTACAAAGGTCATTAAAACCCAATTATGATTAACAATACCATTTTCACTATTATTATCATATCTATCAATTGGATTTTTATTAGAACCCCACCAGTTATAGGTTAAATTGACGCCATCTTCCCAATAACTATTACTAACAACATCGTGATTATTATCATCAGGATTATCTATAATAACACAGTTACTAATATTACCACCACATATACTTATAGCACCTGCTTTAGGAGCGGTGTTGTTAATGAATATATTGCCTTCTATGATATCAATACCATAGTTATATTCTCCTTGTTTATTACAAGAGATTGCACCAGCTTCTGAACGTGCAGAGTTATTAATAAATGTGGAATTATATATTCTACCAAGATCCTCATCAGAGATATATATTGCTCCAGCTTCCTCTGCAGTGTTATTATAGAATGTAGAATTAATTACAGTGAAATAATGATAACCGTATGGTGTATGGGAAATAGCACCACCTTGCCTAGATGCAGTACAATTAATGAATCTTGAAGATCTGACGGTAACATTAACATTAATACCATCATTAAGTATTGCACCACCATCATATGTTAATGCAGTACAGTTAATAAAGGTACAGTTATTAACATTAGATGCAGTACCATCATCATACCATATTGCACCACCTCCAGAAGCGCTAGTGTTAATAAAACTGCAGTTATTAAAGTCTAGGATAATAGTTTCAGAATTTATAAATACTGCTCCACCATCATCACCACTACTTGTATTAATAAAACTGCAATTATTAAATATTATACTTCCATCCTCAGAACCATCAGATGAGCATATTGAACCACCATCAGATCCGGAATGTGAATTAATAAATCTAGAATTTGATATTGTAGTATTGTAAACATCGCTTTCCAAATAGATATCAGCTCCTTTGTTAGCATAATTATTATCAAATAAACAATTATCAATAATCAGTTTCTCACTTGCATCGTCGATTGTCCCATAGGAACAGTTATTATTAGTAAAGTTTGAATCAACTATTGTTGTATTGATATTACCATCAGTACATATAGCAGATCCTGAAAACACCACACGAGTATAATTGCTGATTAAACGATTATCATTAAAGAGACAATTTGATATATTGAGATTGGAATCTTTAGAAAAAATTCCTCCACCATTAACTACAGCATCTTTATTATATTTATTATCAGCACTAAAATTAACATTAGAATTAGTGAAATTAGAATTATTAATATTTGCTGTAGAATCTATAAGATGAACAGCTCCTCCATTAACAGAGAATAATTTAGTATAATTAACTAAATTTATATTAACTGTATTATTATCAAAATTACAATTACCAATATTTAATTTACTATTGATAGCAAATATTGCTGTTCCAGATTCATTATCCATACCATTTATTAATTTTAAATCGTTTAATTCCAAACTTGAATCACTTACATTAAATATTCTAGCAAGATTTGATCCATCTAATGTATGTCCATTACCATTAATAATTAAAGTTTTACCATTAATTGTAATACCATCAGGTAAATTATCATTTTCAGTATATTTATAATCCTTATCTAAATCTATTGTTCCGTTTGTATTAGAATCAATTAATTTTTGTAAGTCACTGAAACTACCATCATTGCCATTATCATCCAATATAATCTGAGAGCCATCTTCAGAATTGAGTTTAGTATTATAATCACCTGCAATATTGGAATTATTATTTATATCCAAGTTAGAACTTTGAAGATTACCATTATGGGAATCAGTACTATTGATTAAACTACTGTCTGTAGCAGATACATTAACCAAACAAAGAGAGAACAATAATATAATACTTACTATGAGGATTAATTTCTTTTTTAACACATTTTCACCTCCTATGGATTATATAGATAATTAAAACAATATTATTCTATTATATTCGAAATAAATTTAAAATTGTTGAATAAAATTTTAATTTTATTAAATAATATTGAATAAAAATCTATTATTAAGCAAAAAAAACTTAATGTGTATATTTTCTATTATTTGATATTTAAAACTTTTTACTAATTGAAATCAAATAAAGTATAAATATAATCAAATAAAAATTAAAAAATCCATTAGATTTTAATTAAAAACACGATATAAATATTTAATGAGTTTTAAAAAATTTTTAAACCCATTAAATAAAAATAAAATTATGAACTGGACAAAAATATAAAATGAACAAAAGATTAAAATGATAAAAATAGCACCTATGTTAAATAATAAAGTTATTAAAGAGAAATAAATTATCAAATCTAATATAAAGATATTAACTAAAAATAGAATAGAAATAACAAGTAAATTAAAATTCGACTTAATTAAAACAAAATAATATAGATCAATATAAAATAAAAATAGCTATTTTTAAAGAAAACATGAAATAAGTAACTTTTATAAAATAATTAAGATGTTCTAATGAATCATGTCTTAAATTAATAATATGTCAATTTTATTATTTTTATAAACATTCTCAGTCAATTACTCTCATTTTATATAAATTTTAAAAATGAAAATAATTACATGATAAGAAATCACACAGCGAAAGTTGTATACTTAAGTGATAAAAACTATGTAGCTCTAACCAATTAATATTAAAAAAGCAGACTAATAATAAACATTAATCCCACCAATATGCAGAAGTTCAAAAACAGCCTTGAAAATATTATTGATTAGTTAATTTAAAAAAAAGTTTAAAATTATAAAAAAAATAAATAATTTAAATATTAAAACACTCGAAAAAATAAAAATAAATAATTTATTTATTATTGATCCTTAATAGCTAATTCAATATCATCAGCTTTTACAGTTTGTCTTTTTGCTATTTTAGCATATTCAATAGCTTTAGTAGCGATAGCTTCTGCTTCTTCTTCTAAGTATTTAACTAAAGCATCAGTAGCTTCCCCACTTACTCTTTCTGCACCAGCTTCTTTGATAATCCTATTGATTGGAGCTTTTGCAATTCCCATATTTTCACCTCTATAATTAAATTTTTTTAACCAAATTCTATACAATTTAATGTATAACTTTACTTTTAGTGCTTATTGTTTATAAATATGTTGTTTTTACTTTGTAATATATGAATACATTACTTTTTTATAATCCAAATAAAGCTAAGATGTTTATAAATTTTTAAAATTTTTATTAAAATTAAAAAAATATTAATTTAATATTCTATTATTTTTATTAAAGTAAAGCACTTTACAAAACAAAGTTTAACGCTATACATATTAATTAAAAAGATAGATAAAAATCTTAATTAGAATACTAAATACTACAAATATTTTTTTAACAGTGAAAATGACATGACTAAATTATATATTAAAAATAAAGCTAAAAACACTTATAAAATTAAAAAAATCCTAAAATCAAAATAAATAAAAATAGATTATAAAAACTAGAAACAATATAATTAATAGAAAATATAAACAATTTAATGTTTATATTTTACCAATTTCTTACAAATTCATATTCCTTTTTAAGAATAATAATACTAATGAATATAGTACTTATAAGTTTTATTACATTTTAAGAACAATACTATAAATCATAATTCTTATTCCTTTTTAAGAATAATGTTAAAACAAACACTATTACTAAGAATATAGTACCTAGTTCAAATGAAAAGTTAACACCTTTAGTTAATGCTAAGGCATGTTGTACCGCTGTTGGATTTGCAATATTACCTAAATAATTATTCTCACCAATAGTCATGAAACTTGTAAATAATGAAGAACCAATCGCTCCACCAATTTGTTGACTTGAAGTCATGATTGCAGAACCAGATGGATAATCTTCTGATTTTAGGTTACCTAAGGTATTTGTTTGGTTAGGTGACAATGAAAGACCTGAACCTATATAGAATCCGCAGATAATTAATACAACAGTTATGAAACTTGTACTTAAATCAACCATAGTTAATAAAAATGCAGATAATGCCATAATAGCCATACCAGTACAAATAACTATTCTAGGTCCATGATCATCATAAATATGACCAGATAATATTGGTAATACACTTCCAAGAATTGTTCCAGGTAACATGATTAAACTTGCTGTAAGTGAACTTGTATGAAGTGAAGTTTCAAGGTACATTGGTATAAGTACAACAATAGCAAATATAAGCATTACATTTGCAAGGTTTGTAATAATTCCAATTGTGAATATTTTATTTTTAAATACCCCAATTCTAAGTAGCGGATGATCTGAATGTAATTGGCGGTATCCGAATAAAATTAAGAAAACTAAACCTATTACTAAAGTAATAATTACATTAACTAAACTTTCATCACTAAGATGACTAAATCCATATATGATAAATGTTAATCCAATGGCCGCTAAAATTAAAGATACAACATCCAATTTTGCATCTCCTGTCAAGTAATGTTTTCTAATTTTCCAGATGCAATAATGGCACATATTATAAATAATATTAACATTATTACAAAGTATAAATGCCAATCGGTAAATTCCATAATTAAACCCATTATAACAGGAGCAAAAATCGGTGCTGACAATACAACAAGAGAAACAATACCCATCATAAATCCTCTTCTTTGAGGTATTGTAATATACATTACACTATTAAAAACAAGTGGTACTATAATACCTGTACCTAATGCCTGAATAATCCTTCCAACAAGTATCATTGGAAAATCAAAAGATGCTGCTGATATTATAGATCCTACAATTAAAAGTAGCATCGCTGTTAGAAATAGCTTTCTTGTCGTGTATTTTTTCATTAAAAATGCAGTCATTAAAAATACAATTCCGGATACAAGAACATATCCTGTTGTCAACCATTGGACAATTCCAGCACCAATTGCATATTCTGCCATAATATGTGGAAAAGCTACATTCAATGCGGTTTCATTAAGCATTGAAATGAACCCGCCAATGATTAGTATTGCAATTATAGTTTTTCCTTTCTCTATTTTAAAAATATTATCCATTTAAGTCCATCCATAAAATTATAAAAAAAGTTGTTAGTCAGGGTTTTAATTCATCATATGTAGAATTAAGTTAAACTAGAATGAAATAAGCAAATTATCAATAGATAAAGCTTAAATTTAAAATTATTTACCGAACAGCTAAATTAAAAAGATATTCTGATAATTAAAGCTTAAAAACTTTAAAGTTAACAGTTATAGTTAATTAATCGAATCAATATTGATTGAATAATCAAAGTTTAAAATAGCTTGAATAAATAACCAATAAATTAAATGAAATAACTATCCTATGAGTAAATAGCTATAGATTAAAAATAAATTAAGATGATTTTTTAATCAAATAATATATTATATCTGCCACATTTAAGATATATGTGTCATCTTTTTTAACAGTGGACATAAGAATAGCTCCCTCAATCAATGATTCAATTGTCTTTGATACTTCCTTTGCCTTATCATCATCAAAACCATTTTCCACTAATTTATCAAAGTAGGCCTTCTCAAATGTACTATACGCCTCTTCACATGCTTTTCGTATATTGTCATTGGTTTTTGACGTTTCTAAAGCAATTAAATTAATTGAAATCTTTCTATTACTTTGAAAAGAGCTTAAATCATCATTGTCAATATAAACGTTCTCTGCCATTTCACAGACAAATTTTTTCATTGACTCTGCAGGATCATCGATTTTTTCAAGATTCCTCCTTATCATACCGTCAACGAAATTCTTTGTCATTTCAATACTTTCAAGTGCTAATTGCTCTTTACCATTTGGAAAATAGTAATATAATGAGCCTTTAGGACAATCACTTTTTCTTAAAATTTCGTTAAGACCAGTACCATAGTACCCCTTATCTTGAAATAGTATTATAGCAGCGTTTAATATTTTCTGTTTATTATTCTCCATACTAAAACCTTAAAATTATAATGACTGGTCTACATAATAATCTATTATTTTCATTTTATATAAAGCTTTTCTATAATCTAAAAAATAGTCTTAACTTAATTAAGTATAATCAATATAACCTTAATAATTGTTTTAAAAAATAAAAGAAAAAATAAGATAAAAATCTTTAAACAAAGAATTAGCTAATAGAAATAATTAGATAATTACAGCTACTCCTTTCTATAACCAATATTATAATGGATATTATGTAGTTTGTATAAGGCTACAGAACTACTGGACGGGAAGGCATAAATCATATAATCAAGTTCCTTTAAGGTGATCTTCTTAAATATTATGAATGTAAATAGATTTACAAGATTTTCAGCCTCGGAACTATATATCTCAGCACCCAAAATGTTCTTATCCTTATCAGTTACAACAGTACATTCTGCAGTATCCTCATTTTTAAGCTCAATTGAATAGGACCTGCCATATTCTATCCTATGAACCTCATATTTCTCAGGATGTTTTAATGCATAGGAGGCGGTGACACCAACGGTGGCTATTCTCGGCAATGTAAATACAACAGCAGGAACAACAGGATATGTAATATCCTCGGTTGTTTTTCCTAAAAGATATTTTGCTAGATATTTTGACTGATGGATTGCAACGGTTACAAGCTTTGGCTGTTTCGTATCTGCAACATCGCCTACAGCATAGATATTATCAACGGATGTTTTAAGGTGACCGTCTACCGGAATACCACTATCCGCATATTCCAAACCTACCTTGTCAAGACCAATGTCCTCCACATTTGCTATTCTTCCCTGGGCTCCAAGTACATAGTCCCCCATTAAAGTTAGACCATTTTTAGTTTTAACTATAAACTGATCTTTATCCCTGGACACCTCAGCAGGTTCCTCAAAATAATGGAAATTCACATTACTGTTTTCAAGTTTACGGACAATGTTTTCAACATATGGCTGATAGAAATGCCTTAAAACCCTATCTGATCTTACTAAAATGTCAACCTCCTTACCTGCCTCCTCAAGTATTGACGCAAACTCTATGGATACGAATCCAGCACCAAAGATTATTGTTCTGTCTGGAAGTTCATCAATGTCCAAAAAGTCAGTACTATCATGGATATATTCTTTACCTGGAATATCAGGTATATAAGGTTTTAAACCAGTGGCTATTACAATCCTATCACCGTAATAGATATCGTCACCTACCTGAACATGATGTTTGTCTACAATTACCCCCTTACCATCTGCAACATCAAGATTGTATTCCTTGAATTTACCCTCTAAAAATTTCGGAAGGTTGGCTATTCTTTTTCTTTTATATTCCATTAGGCTAGGCCAATCTACTGAGAAATCACCTTTCTTGCCTATTCCCTCAAATCTCTTAATGGCTGAAGACAATTCATAAGGACCGTCAAGTAATATTTTGGAGTTACAGCCATAATTAGCACAGGCACCTCCATATAACCCTTCTTCAATAATTAAAACTTTCCATCCTGCATCAGATAAAAATCTGGCACCCTGCCAAGCAGCGTTTCCACTGCCAATATAAATTATATCATATTTATCCATCATTTAACCTTCCTTACTTTATTATTAAATTATGTTCATGTGAAAAATTTAATTCATTTAATTATTTATTTAAAGTAAATATTAAACTAATGTATCTAAATAGAAACTAATAGATAATAATTAATGTATTAAAGAGAAAAAAAATCTGATTTAAATTGATTTATCTATAAAACTAAATAATAAATTTAATCAATCTATAAAAATTAATTAATATACTAATTAACTTAAATATATATTATAAAATTTAAATAATAAATAATCTAGTACTTATTATTTAATTTAAAACAAATAAAAAATAGAATTAAATTATAAAAATAGAAAATATAATTAAAAATAATAATATAAATTTAAATTCATACGACTAATTAATGTCTCTATAAAATGAAATTATATTTTCTGTATAAGAATTTAATGAAAAATAATGAGAAACATCACAAAAATCTACTTGAAACATGTCAAATTCCAATCTAAAATCTTCATACTCTTTAATAAATTCCTTTAAATCCTCAGCTGAAAACTCCGTGAAAGTAGATAAATTATTTAATTCCATCAATTTAAATTTATATTCGGCAATGTATAACAGTTTCTTTAAAACCTCATCAACCAACATTATAAAGAATTTATAAATCTCATCATCTGGAAATATTTTCATAATATAATAATCTAATTCTTTAAAATCATCATATTCTGCTTGAAATACGAATTCTGTCATTAAAAAACTAGATATATAACTAGTATTAGAATTAATTAAAGAACGTATTTCATCATTACATTTAACAAATGATTCATCGCTAGACTCCAAAAGATCATTGTTTATTGTAATTAAATTAATAATCGAATCCCTATATGTTTCACCATATTCCATAAAATCACTATTCTAGAATTATGAAGGTTATGAAAACCTATTTATTTTAAATTTTAACAAAAAGTTCTTTTTAATGAATAATAATAAATAATAAATGAATTAATTAAAAATAAGAAAAATAATTAGGTATATTAAATTTTGTCGTTTCTAATTCTAAATATAAAGTTCATTTGAGTAGATACACCTAATTATTTTCAATTTTTACATGAATTCAAGTAAACATAAATATGATTAATGAAAATAAATCAATGCATTTAGATTTAAACTATAAAATTTTAATATTAGCAGATATTTAAATATGGCTTTTTAATAATAAAGGTCATATAATTTCTTATAGTAGATAACTATATAATAAGGACATTTTTTTAACCAATTTATTTTAATCCCAATTTTTTTGCAAAAAATATATTTTTTTAATTTAGCAGATTTTATAAAAATTTTTTGTTTTTAGATAGTTTATCAAATAGGAAACTAATTTAATTATTTTAAAGATTCAAATCAATCTCTCATTAACTTATTTTCAAAATCTATTTTTATATTAAATAATAATATAAACATTAAACTTTTTTTAAATGGTATGATAAACAACTAATATTTTTTAATAAGTTAAATATAAAAAAAGCCTTAATTGTACTCTTTAAATATCTAATTATCAAAAAACATTAATTAATATGATCATCTATCTTTTCTATTTCAGATGTGAAATTGATCATAGCTTTCTGGAATTTTTCTCCTTCTGAAGCTGAAATCCAATCATAGTCAAATCTTTCAGGATTAATTCCTAACTCTTCAAGTATAACTTTTATTAACAATGCTCGTCTTCTCCATTTGTAATTACCTGAATCATAGTGGCAATCACCAATATGGCATCCTCCTACAAATACCCCGTCAGCACCTTCATGAAAAGCTTTGAAAACCATTTCAGGGTTAATTCTTCCAGAACACATAACCCTTATAATTCTTACATTTGGGGGATATTGCATTCTAGCGGTACCTGCAGTATCTGCTCCTCCATAACAACACCAATTACAACAAAATCCTACAATTTTTACATCATCACTCATAATATCACCAATTTAAACCATAACACCTAATCCATTATTTCTTCTTTTTCACCACGATACATTGGAGGTTTACCATCTGTAATACCAGATTTATATCCTGTGCTTTCACGGTATTTTAATTGTATTTTTTGGTATAATTTAGCAATTGGCAATTCCATAGGACAGACATCTTCACATTGACCACAGTTTACACAACTAAATGCCATATGACTCATTCTAACACCATGTAAAATTAACGCATCAGGTTTCTCTGTTGGATCTTCTCTAAAGAAATCTTCATCTAACCTACATGTATTACAATTACATATTGGACAGATATCCCTACATCTTTTACATTTAAGACAACGGCCAAGGACTTGAATTAGTTCATCACCTTCAGGTAATTCCTCAAATAGTTGGGTTTCCTGAGTTTTTTTAGACATATTAACCATAATACCTTCAATTTTACTTCTGATATTAATTTGTTTTTCTGAAGGTTTTTTAGTTTTAATATATCCTGCCTTTTCAGCATCTTCCACTAATTTTTCTCCTTTATCAGAATTTATTTGAATGAATGTATAACCGTCACTTGCTCCCCAATTACCACAAGCTATATCCGCTTTTTCTGGTATTTTAAATTCACATCTTTGACAGTTTTCTCTTCTTCCAAATCCTTCTTCTTCCAATTGATCAATTTTAACTGATTTTTCTTCCCCATTTTCAAGTTCTACAGTGAAATTACCCTTTGTAATTTCCTCTGAATTAACTTCATTAGGATCAAGATCATAGAATAATTCTATCATTTCTTCTGCAACAGTAGGACGAACTGTTCCACCACAGTTTAATCCAATCATATAAACGTTATCCCTATTAATACCATGTCTCTTAATAACTTCATCAATAGCCATTGCATCACAAGGTTTAGTTGTAACGGCTACTTTTTCATCATTTAAATATCTAGCAATTAAATCAGAAACCATTGTAGGTGCACAATGTAATGATCCTGCAGTATTAATTAAATCTTCACCATTGGTGGTATATGTTGGTATACCATCATAGACACTGTTACCTTCTTTAACATTTAAAACTCCGTCAACTATGTTGGAATCAAGTAAATATTTAAGCAATGCTGTTACTGCACCACCATTTTCTCCTCTTTCAAAAATATCATTATCAACTGCTTTTGCTTCAATATATTTATCCATTTTTACACCTTCATTCCATTAATAATTTAAGTACTTCACTGACAGATTTTGCATCTGATGGAATAGCTATTTTAAATTCTTGAGTTAATCCTGTTGAATTAGTGAATGATCCGTCTTTTTCAAACCAAGCTTGTACTGGAATATTTACGTCAGCTGCACCATAATCAGTAGCAGTATTTAAAGAAAGAATTTTATTGCTTTTGATAGCATCTTTATCAAGATAAAAATTAGGATTCTCATTAATTAAAATTAAAACAGAGGAATCATTGAATTTGTTATTTAATTCTTCGATTGTGGAAGGTGCTACTTCGTTAAGTACTGAATAACTATTAGGATGTTTTAATACAGGTAAAACCTTTATACCTTTACTTTTAGCAGCATTTATAATTTCCATATAGTTGGATTCATCATTAATTTCATTGATAACTAATATAGTATTCCCATCAACATCAAGCTTTTTAAGCTCTTCATGTAAATTTGAATAATCATCAATCTTTATAAATTCATCACAGTTATATCCAGTTAAATTTTCAATAGTATGAATGTTAATAAATCTACAACCATTATCTTTAGCATGAATAATTCTACGTGAAATTAATGGATTTCCCCTAAATATATCCCCTACAGCAATAATTGTTGAAGCTTTCTCAACCTCATCATAGTCTGGAATCATTTCAGAACCTATTTTTTCAAAATTGTATTCATAACTTACTAAATTAAAGTTATTTTCATTGGAAAAATCAATTACACTATCCAACTCATCATTATCTATTGTACCTGATACTAGAATAGTTACTTCTTCAGGTTTTACAGATTTAATTATTTCTTTTCCAGAATCTATTAAATCATCATAATCAATAGACTCATGTGAAACTAATATTTGAGTATCAACATTATTTCTACAATTATCACAATTTCTTCCTTCATTTATTATATGATCTTTAAATGGATGAATTCCTACCAATTTGTTATTTTTACTAATAACATTTAAACCACATCCAACTCCACATTTAGAACATATTGTGTGTTTTATCTCTAACATAACTACTTTCACACTCTTAAATTATATTGAAAATTAACATTTTCTGTTAATTTCATCATATTATTAACATTAAAGTTAATTAAATATTTTAGTAATACTTTTTTTAAAAATATTATTACTACTATATCATATACATAAAGTTATATTTAAATGTATTTATCGTATTACTTTCTCAAAAATAGAATTTGTTTAATAGTAATACAGAATATAAGAAATTTAAAGCATTTTTATTAATTTTAAAAAGTATTACTATTAGATAGGATTATAAAAAAACTGTAATAAAGTTTTAAAATTAAAAATTTATCAAAAATAGAATTTAGATTTTAAAAAAATATATTTAATATTTAAAAAATCCAATAAAATTCATATATAACTATAATGATTCATAAAATTAGTTTATAAATTAGAATTAATAATGTTTAAAATAAGAAATAACAATGCCATATAAAATTAATTTAATTAAAGGCGTAGTAATATAAAGTGAAGAATAGTAAAGCTGTGAAAATAAGAAATAATGATGCAATATTAAAAAATAGTTAAATAATTTAAAAATGACTTCATTAATTCCATTAAATATAAAATATAACTAAATAATAATATTACGTATATATTTAATTTACATTTCCTTATTTGAACAGCCAGGAAATTAGAATTGAATTTTCATGTAAATCTTAATTTATTTTAATCGAATAAAAAATTTATAAAATATTATAATCTTCTTTTTGCCTTGTTTCTTATGTATTCATTGGAATCAGTATTAGCAATCTCCTTTAATAGTTTTGTATTATATATCAAATCAATAGCCGCTCCATGGACATTAATGTTTGAATCATTTTTAGCAATTTTTTCGATTAGTTCCTTATTCTTAATCTTGTTTAACGCTTTAATGCGTACCTCCTCATATTGGGACTTGTTTAAGATTACCTCAAGAATGCTTTCCGTATCAATCTTATTGATACAATAGACCCCGATACTCTGATTTCCAGTTTTTGCAATAATCTCGGTTAACAATTTCTCGTCCTCAATTTTATCAACTGCAAACCTTGAAACATCCTCACTATCTGTATTGATTGCAATGTCCTTTAGATAAGATTCATTATTGATCTTATCAATACACGTTTTAGCTATTCCCTCAAATTCACTTTCAACTGCAATCTCGCTTAAAACCTTCTCATCTTTAAGATTAGGGTTTTCAAGTACTGCTTTTATAACACTAATATCCCTATCATTCAATATGATTTTTTTAAGGATATTCTCGTCATCTATCTTTAAAGAGGCATTTCTTCTTATAAACGGATTTTCATCATTCAATGCAATCCTCTCAAGGGCATCAACATCATCAAGAAGTTTTAACGCCTTATTTCTTACAAGATTGTCCTTATCATTTAATGCCAAATTTCTAATAAGATCCTTATCCCCGGTTATTTCCATAACCTTAATCTTAACATCAGAGTAATCCGTATTTAATCCCAGTTTAATTAATTTATCTTTGTCATTAATTTCAAGCAGTACAGTTTCTCTAATCCTCTCGGTTTTATCTTCTGATGCAATTTTTAGTAGAAAATCCTCATTATTAATCTTTTCAAGCAAATATAACTTAATATCAACAGAATCCTCTTTAATGAATAGTTTTTCCAAATCTTTCTCATTAACAATATCCGCTTTTTTAATAGCTAATTGACGTAGGTGTTCATCATTTGAGTTAAATGCAACCTTTTTAATATTATCCTTATTTTCAATCCTATTGAATGCAGAATTCCTTGCTTTCTTGTCTATCGATTTAATTGCTATATCTGTTAAAATATTCTCATCATCAATATCCTTTAGGTAATTATTAATGGATTCCTTTCTGTTATTATTGTTTATTAAGATCTCTTCCGCTGCTTTGTCAGTTCTTCCAAGATGTTCATATGCTGCAGCACGCGTTTCACTATATTTTGAGTTCTCAGCAATTTCATATAAAACATCCTCATCCTGTATCTTTGCAACTGCAAGAAGTCTTGAATATCTGTCCTTAAAGTTAATAGCTATATCCTCAAGCATATTAACATCCATAATTTCGTTTACCGCTGTAAGTCTCTCATTCCTGTTTTCTGAATTTTCAGCAAATTCCTTATACATGATCTGTTGTTTCTGTTTGGTAGATAATTCATCAGATTCTAAAAGATCCTCCAGGTCATATTTTCCCCTATTGTAGGAATCATCCCTAACTTTATTATTATTTGATTGGTTATCTTCCTTATCTTCATTTTTATCTTTTTTTAGAAAATCAAACAATCCCATAATATTACCTTTATTTATTTATTTTTAAATAAAATGAACCCCAGTCATAATACTTTTATAAAATTAATATAATATTAAAAATTTAAATATTTTATAAAAAATATTCCATATTTTTGTATATATATTTTATATTAGAATATGTCTATTTATATTTTATATATTGATGGAATTCTAATAAGATTTTATTATTTTTACTATTAAATATCATTTATACTCACTTTTTCTAGTTATTTAACTGAAATATACTATTTTTTGAAGGAAAATGATTCCATCATATTTTAGATTTTTAAATATCTCTATTTAACTATAATCCCGATAAAAAAAACTCATTTATACTTCCATATTTTTAAATATCTTTATTCCATTTATAAAATAAAGATTTAATGGAACTGATAACCATGCTCCGTCAAATGATACTAAAAACTTCACCATTGACTTATTAAAACCGGAATTAACAGTTAACACCATAACAAATAAAAACAATGTAACCGTATATATTAATCTTACATATAATGGTACAGGTATAAACGGAACTGTTACTGTAACTGTTGACAACAAAAAGTATAATGTAGATATCATTGATGGAAAAGGTAATCTAACCATATCCAATCTTAAAAACAGCAGATACAACATGGATACAGTGTTTGATGGAGATAAAATATACTCAAATGCAATCAATAACTCTTCATTTGAGATAAATGTTCCAGATAAAAACAGCACAAATAATCACACAGACAACAGAAACAATACCAACAATACCAACAATATAAATAACAATATTAATAAAAATAGTCCGATTAATAATGGTCAAGAATCAGGAATTAATGTCCAAACTAGCACATTACCAAAAACTGGAAATCCTATATTTGCTTTACTGTTAGCTTTAATTATATTAATTGTAGCTAAAAAACCTAAAAATTAAATATTTTCTATTAAAATATTATAATTTTTATTTTTCTTTTTTTTAAAAAATAATAAAAAAATAAGGATAATTATAAAATCTTATCAACTGCAGCAACAATGTTTGCAATTTCAGATTTATTAATACCGACAGCTAATTCTTCGTCTTTAACCTTAGCAGCTTTTCTAGATCCGTCACAGCCCAAAGTTGCATTTGGTTTTCCTGTCTCTATTGGCGTAGCAACTGCATCACCACACAATGATTGGATACCTGAGAAATTTGGTTCAAATTTGTCTGCATATTCATATACATAAGCCTGTGCAGTTCTCATACCGGAAATTGGTTTACCGAAGTATACGATTACATCAGGTTCAAATTCCGCATCTTCCAAAGGCTGATAAATAATTCCCGCATGTCTTACTGAGACTTTTGTTAAATTATCAGCTACCTTTTTACCGTCTTCCAATGATTTAAATCTTCCAAGTTCAAAGTATTTTTCACCGCTTGCAACTTTTTTAGGAGCGTCTTCAAGACCCAAAGCAGCTGAACCGCCTTTACATGCCTCTTCATCTTTAGTGGCATAGAATGATTCTCCACAACTTGCCTTTTTAACCATTTCACAGTGTCTTACAGGAGTTTCTATTTTTTCAATACCCTGTGGAATCTCATCTTCATCATCATAAAATTTGATAGCTACAATTTTACTATCTAAACCTAATTTTTCTTCTAGAATATTAGCATATTCATTGTTTTTGGAAATGTCATAATCTACCATTTTAATACCTCTTAATTCAATTAATAGAATATATCTAATTAATATTATATAAAAACTTTTATAACAAAGTTATAATTAGGTCTTTTTTAAAAATAATGATAAATTTATTTACAATAAGGAATATCTAATATTTATATTAAGTTTTAAGAAAAAAAATAATGAAAAACCATTAAATCATGAAATAAAATAGTTTAAGAGAAAATAATATCAAAAACATAAAGTTTGAAAAATAAATATATTATTTTTTAAGAAGATTTTATGAAAAATAGGATATGGCAATAGTTTTTAGATCTTAGCATTGATTCAAATTAAAAATTGAATTTACAGTTTTTAAAATAAATAGAAAAAATAGTTAAAAATTTAACTATTTTCCACTATTCTCTTCAATGAGCTCTTTTGCAAGTGGTGTAATATTATCAGACAACATCTCTTTTAGGAAATCACCAGTATAGGTACCGGATTCTGCAACCTCTTCAGGTGTTCCCTCTGCAATAACACGTCCACCACCTTCTCCACCTTCAGGTCCTAGATCAATAATATGATCTGCTGTTTTAATGACATCCAAATTATGTTCGATTACAACGACACTATTTCCAGCATCTGTTAATCTTTCAAGAACTGAAAGCAATCTTTTGATATCTGCAAAGTGAAGACCTGTAGTAGGTTCATCCAGAATATATAGTGTTTTACCTGTGGAGGTTTTAGACAACTCTTTTGCAAGCTTTACCCTTTGTGCTTCACCACCGGATAATGTTGTTGCAGGCTGACCTAACTTAAGATAACCTAAACCCACATCCTCCAATGTTTGAAGTTTCTTATGGATTATTGGAATATTCTCAAAAAATTCAAGGGCCTCCTCCACAGTCATCTCAAGTACATCATAAATATTTTTACCCTTATATCTAATGTCCAAGGTCTCCTCATTGTATCTTCTACCATGACATACCTCACATGGCACATATACATCAGATAAAAATTGCATTTCTATCTGTATAATTCCGTCACCATGACATGCCTCACATCTTCCACCCTTAACATTAAAACTAAATCTTCCAGGTTTATATCCCCTTGCTTTAGCCTCAGGTGTTTTTGCGAACAATTCACGTATAGGAGTGAATAAACCTATATAAGTTGCAGGATTACTCCTTGGAGTTCTACCAATAGGATTCTGATCTATGATAATCAGTTTATCGATGTTCTCATAACCCTCAATGTCGTCATGGTCACCTGCAAACGCATATTTATGTTCCAATTTACCTTTAAGACCTTTGTAGAGAATCTCATTTACAAGACTACTCTTACCAGATCCGCTTACACCGGTTACACATGTAAATAAACCGAGGGGAATCTTGACATCTATGTTTTTCAGATTGTTTTCCCTTGCACCTCTAATTGTAATAAAGTCCCCATTACCCTCTCTTCTTTTACTTGGTATAGGTATGGTTTCCTTTCTTGATAGGTATCTGCCGGTTATTGACTCATCTGATGCGATTATGTCTGCGGGAGTACCTTCAGCTATTACACGTCCACCATGTTCACCGGCACCTGGTCCTATATCCACCACATAGTCAGCAGACAATATGGTTTCCTCATCATGTTCGACTACAACCAGGGTATTTCCAATATTACAAAGATGCTCGAGGGTATTTATGAGTTTACGGTTATCCCTTTGATGAAGACCGATACTTGGCTCATCCAATATATATAAAACACCTACAAGACCTGAGCCTATTTGGGTAGCCAGACGGATTCTCTGAGCTTCACCACCAGACAATGTACCTGATGAACGAGCCATACTGATATAATCAAGTCCAACGTCCACAAGGAATTTAAGTCTTTGCTTTATCTCCTTTAGAACTTCATTTGCAATATATTTTTCCCTTTTATTAAGTTTTAAATCCTTAAAGAATTCATATGAGTTTTTGATAGACATCTCACAGACTTCGGCAATATTTTTACCACCAACGGTAACTGCTAAAATCTCAGGACGTAACCTTCTACCATTACAAACATAACATTTACGATCACTCATAAATTTAGAGATATGCTTTCTATTCCAATTGGATTTTGTCTCGAAATATAATCTTTGAAGTCGAATGACCACTCCCTCGTATGGCCTGTTAACCATATATGAACGGTTTCTTCTTCTAAATGAAAATGGAATCTTTTCTTTAGAACCGAATAATATGATATTCCGGTATTTCTTATCTAAATCCTCAAATGGAGTGTCTAAAGAGAAACCATAGAAATCTGCCACTGCCTGTAACATCTGATTATAGTAATTGTCTTTCTTATTGGAGTTCTTCCAGGGAGCAATAGCCCCCTCATTTATTGAAAGACTTTTATCAGGCACAACCAAATCAGGATCGATTTCAAGTTTGGAACCTATTCCCTTACATTCAGGACATGCACCTTGTGGAGAGTTAAATGAAAACATACGGGGTGTTAACTCCTCGAAACTTAATCCACAGTCAACACATGCGAAATCTTCTGAATAGAGTTTCTCATAATTCTCCCCATCCTTTGTTTCAAATAATATTCTTACAGTACCCTCACCAAACTTTGTTGCCGTTTCAAGTGAATCTGTTAATCTTCTCTTAAAATCCACCGTGTTTCTTATTTTTAATCTGTCCACTACAATATCAATGGTATGTTTATAGTTTTTTCTAAGGCTTATATCCTCTTCAAGGTCTCTAATCTCGCCATCCACCCTGGCCCTTACAAATCCTTTCTCGCGGTATTCCTCAAAGACCTGCCTATGTTCACCTTTACGGTCCTTTATAATTGGAGCCAATACATGTATCTTAAGACCTTCGCCTTCCTCCATGATGTTTTCCGCAATCTGACCAACAGTCTGCTGTGATATTTCCCTACCACAATTAGGACAATGTGGAATTCCAATACGTGCATATAATAATCTTAAATAATCGTAGATTTCCGTAATGGTACCTACCGTACTTCTGGGATTTACCCTAGTGGTTTTCTGATCTATTGATATGGCTGGTGATAATCCCTCAATGTAATCCAATTCTGGTTTATCCATCTGACCCAAGAACTGTCTTGCATATGAGGATAAAGATTCCACATACCTACGTTGTCCTTCGGCATAGATAGTATCAAATGCAAGTGAGGACTTACCTGAACCACTTAAACCTGTAATTACAATAAACTCATCCCTAGGTAAATTTAAGTCTATATTTTGAAGATTGTGTTCTCTTGCACCCTTAATAACAATTTCTCTTTTATTTGACCTTCTAGCCATAATTTCACCTAATTCCTATTCTATTTGACCTTCTAGCCATAGCTCTTAATAAAAATAAATTAATAATTATAAAAATAATATTATCTTATATAGTTCGTATAATATAAAACTATTCTTTTTAATAAAAACATTTTCAATTTAATAAAGCTTTTAATAAAAAACAATATTAATTCAATAAACCCTTAAGTTCAACTATTTCATCCCTAAGTAATGCCGCCTTTTCAAAATCAAGATTGCTTGCAGCCTCTTCCATGTCTTTTTGTAAATCTTTAATAAGTAATCTTAAATCATCTTTAGGCATCTTTTTAATCTCAGAAAGGTTTTTATTCTTGGTGTCCTCTTTCTTCTCTTTCAAGGTTCTTTCAGTTGAACGTGGAGTAATGTTATACTTTTTATTGTAGGCCATTTGTATATAACGTCTTTTATCCGTAATTTCCTTCGCATTTTTAACGGAATCCGTCATCTCATCGGCATACATAATTACCTGACCATTAACATTACGTGCAGCCCTTCCAATTGTCTGTATAAGAGAGGTTTCACTACGCAGGAAACCCTCTTTATCTGCATCCAGAATAGCCACAAGTGATACCTCAGGTAAATCTAGACCTTCCCTTAAAAGGTTTACACCAACAAGAACGTCAAAGGCACCACGTCTTAAATCATCGATGATGTCAATACGTTCCAAGGTATCGATTTCGGAATGTAAATAATGAACCTTAACACCTATTTTTGCGAAATAATCCGTCAAATCCTCTGCCATTCGCTTAGTTAAAGTGGTGACCAATACACGTTCATCACGTTTAGCACGTTTTTGAACCTCACCAAGTAAATCCTCTACCTGGCCTTTAACGGGACGAATGATTACCTCAGGATCCACTAGACCTGTAGGCCTGATGATTTGCTCCACAACATTATTGCTTCTTGATAGTTCATATTGACCAGGTGTTGCGGAAATATATATTACCTGGTTTACAGATTTTTCAAACTCATCAAACTTTAACGGTCTATTCTCCTTTGCAGATGGAAGTCTGAAACCATAGTCAACCAATGTTTGTTTACGTGCCCTATCCCCATTATACATTCCCCTAATCTGTGGAATGGTAACATGTGACTCATCAATAATTGTTAGATAGTCACTCGGGAAATATTTAAGAAGTGAATATGGCATATCACCCCAGTTACGGCCAGACAAATGCATGGAATAATTTTCAATACCTGGACAATAACCCATCTCCTGAAGCATTTCCATGTCAAATTTGGTTCTTTGCTCCAATCTTTGAGCTTCCACATATTTACCAAGGGCATTCAACTCTTTAAGACGTTCATCCAATTCATCACTTATATCTTTAAGTGCCTGTTCCATTCTATCCTGACCAACAATAAAATGCTTTGCGGGAAAGATCATGTAACGTTCCAAAGATTCCTTCTTCTTTCTAGTTACAGGATCGATTAAGGAAATCTCATCGATTTCATCACCAAACAATTCAATTCTCAATGGAGAAGTACCGTCTACAGGATTTAACTCTATAACATCACCACGGACTCTGAATTGGCCCCTTTCAAATGCAATGTCATTACGTTCATATTGAAGGTAGATCAGACGTGAAAGTATAAATGACCTGTCATATTGGTCCCCAACCTCTATTGGAAAGGCAAATTCCCCATAGTCCTCAGGTGAACCAATACCATATATACAACTAACACTGCTTACAACGATTACATCATCTCGGGATAACAGTGATTGGGTTGCGGAATGTCTTAGGATATCGATATCCTCATTAATTGATGCCTCCTTATCAATAAAGGTATCGCTTCTTGGAACATAGGCCTCCGGCTGATAATAATCATAATAACTTACAAAATATTCCACAGCATTCTCTGGAAAGAATCCCTTAAATTCCTCATATAACTGTGCCGCAAGTGTTTTGTTGTGTGAGATAACAAGTGTCGGTTTCTGAACCTTTTCAATAACATTTGCCATCGTAAAAGTTTTACCAGAACCAGTTACTCCAAGCAATGTTTGTTCATGATATCCCTTATTTACCCCATCAACTAGTGAATTAATAGCCTTAGGCTGGTCCCCCAATGGTTTAAACGGTGAATGTAATTTAAATTCTTTCATAATATCATTTGTAAAAAATAATTCGTTTTTAAATTTAATTATTGAAATTTAGATTAAATTAATATAATATATATAATTATTATATATAAACTAATTAACCTAGCTTATGAAAATAAATAAATATTCATATATATTTTTAAAAATTCTTTTAATTTATCTCTTAATTTTTTTCAAGAAAAATATAATATTTTTCTATTTAATTAAACAAAAATCAATTTTACCCTTATTTATTTAACAAATATCTATTTTTCTTATTAAATAGCTTTTTAAATCATTTTAGTAATATATTTATACAATAAATATAATACTCATATTATAAAGTTCATTTTATATTTGTTAAAGTTTACTTTAATTTTTTTTTTGAAATTTTTATCCAAATATGAAATTTACTTTATATTAATTAAAGTATATTTGATAAAATATCAATTATATTTTAATAGATGAATAGGTGATAATTTGAGATTAAATAGGAAACTTATATTTTGCACCATACTCTTATTACTAGCAATAATTAGTTTTAATACAGTTAGTGCAGCTAATATAAATCAGACAAATGATTTTAATGATAATACTTCAGTTATTATCCAAGAAAATCATTACAATAATCTAAATAATGAGAAAAATCAGGACAATATTTTAACTAATCCATCTAATAATGTTATTTATGTAAATAATTCATATACCGGAGACACTGAAGATGGTAGTGAAAATAATCCTTATAGATCTATTAGTGATGCAGTAAATAAATCTTCCAATGGGGGAACCATTTATATTGCTAATGGAAATTATAATATAAATTCAAAAATTTCAATACCTGAAAATAGAAACCTCTCAATTATTGGTCAGAGTAAAGATAATGTTTTAATTACATCATCAGCAATTAATCCCATTTTTGAATTAATTGAAGAAAATTCAACATTGTATTTTTTTAATTTGACATTTTCAAATATATCCTCTGGAAATTATGCAGTTTTAAAAATTGGAGGAAATAGTCCTGTAACTATAGAAGATTGTATTTTTAAAGATTATGAAAGTAAATATGGGGCAATACATCTATATACAAACTCTGAAGCGACTGTAAATAATTGTAGTTTTATTAATGGCAAATGTTCTAAGACTGGAGGAGTAGGTAGCATATATTTATCTGGAAAAGGTAAATACAATGTTTATAATTCTAATTTTGAAAACATAAGCTATTTACCATCCTCTGGTTATATGTATGGATTAATCTATAATTATCAAAGTCAAGGAAATTGTTCCATTATAAACTCAAGTTTCTTAAATACTAAAGGAGCAGCATATTCTATTTTCTATAACAAAGGAGAAATGCATATTTTAAATTCAATAATTAACAATAACACTGTTGAGAAATCATCTACTGGATACCAAGGAGATTGTATATTCTTTAACAAAGGTGATTTATACATTCAAAAATCAACAATTACAAACAATTCTGCAGAAAAATACATATTTAACCAAGAGGGATCATTTAATTTTATAATAAATAATAACACTATTTATGATAATACTTATGGTACATCAGAGATAAATGGTCAGGAATTTGGTACTCTCATATATGAAAATAATACAAATATTAGTAATAGTTCTAGTGAAATTCCTCCTGGAAATTATATAATTACAAATAGTACATTTTTCAATTTCTTTGATTCATATGGAAATTTATTAAGTAATATTACAGAAGGCTCTAATTTAACATTCTATGGAGACTTCAATAATCTTCCAGGAATTAGTTCTATTACTTTAACAAATAATTTAAATATTTATGGTGAAAATGCTTCATTAAAAAATATAATAGTACAATTATTAGGAGACAATATTCTTTTTAATAATTTTACAATGTTAATAAGCGCAGATAGTAAATTGGATAATGCTATTATTACATCAGGCAATAATATTAAAATCTTAAACAATACAATTAATCTTACAGCATCCGGTGATTCTGTAGATTCAAATACAATATTATCAGATTCATGTAATAATTTAACAATTGAAAATAATAAAATATATTTCTATGGTAATGAAACAGACAATAAACAATTTAAAGATATTTCTATAGATATTGAAAAAAGTAAAAATATAAAACTTAACAATAATACATTATATGCTTATTTACCTTCTTGTGCAGTAGAATATGATTCCTATTACAATGCAAAAATAAAGTCTGGAAATGTTTTTATTGATAATTCCAGTAATTTAACAATTAATTACAATAATATTACAACATTATTTAATGATGAAGCAAATGATTCTTATGATACAATTTACGGAGTATATATTTCTAAAACACCAAATGTTACGGTAAATTCAAATAGAATAATCTCTAAAGGTAATAATTATATTTATGGGTTATCTTTAATTGGTGCTATGGATTATACCACATATAAATATATTACAATTACATTTAATGTAAGTAATAATTATATTGAATCTATAACTGATAAATATGGTTCTTGGGGTACTCAAACTCAAGTATCTGATGGTAGTTTTACAAATAATACCATAATAACAAAAGCCAATAATATTAGTTATGGTATGTATTCAGAAGGATCTATGGGTCCTACATATGTCCAAACTTATAATAACACAATAAACTCAACAGCTAACTCAGTATGGGGAATAAGCGCTTCAGGAAGAACAGAATCTATTAAAGAAAATAATGTTACTACAAATGGTAATTATACAATTGGTATTTTCTTAGGTTTATTTGGAAGTAATTCCTTAGCTACCGTTAGAAATAATAATATTAAATCAAATGGTAAAAATCTAGGTAATTCAACTGGAGGACATAATGAAACAAGCGGCATATATGTTTATAGAGGTAAATCATATATTCAACTTAACAATATTTCAACAAGTGGAGAATATAGTATAAATTTAGGCCAAAACAATAATCAAACTGTAACAGATAATTATTTAATATCAAATTCAAGTAAAGGAGATTCTAGTGTATATACTAATAAATCTAATAATTTAATAAAAGATAATTATCCTGCTTATGAAGGAATCGTATATGTTTCTGTAGATGGAAATGATACTAATGAAGGTTCTAAAGATGCTCCTCTTGCAACAATTAAAAAAGCTTTAGAAATTGCATTAAATAAATATGGTTCACACCATATAATTATTAACTCTGGAGTTTATAATGAATCATCATTATCAATTGATGATGATTTAATTATGGAAGGATTTGGAATTAATAGAACTATTATTGATGGTCAAAATAAAAGTGTAATCATTCAATCTTATGGAAATTTAAGTTTAATTAATTTAAGCTTAATTAATGGTAATAATAATTATCAATCTGGTGGAGCAATACAAAACAATCTTGGAAATTTAAGTTTAAATTATGTTAAAATAAATAACTCTCAAACATTTTACAATGGTGGAGCTATTTATAACTCAGGTAATTTAATTATTAATAATACTGAAATTACTAATAATATAGCAGGAGGTTCTGGTGGAGGAATCTACAATGGAATTAATAGTGAAGTTGAAGGAACTTTTAACTTTATAATTGAAAATTCAAATATATCTAATAATACTGCTAATTCTAATGAATTTGGTGGTGGAGCTATTTACATGCAATTAATAAATGGAGTTAAAAAAATAAACAACACTACCTTTAATAACAATAAAGGATATTATGGTGGAGCTATTTTTGTTCAAAGATCATCTGGTAATTTTAATATAAATAATACCCAATTTATCAATAATTCCATAAACTCTAGTGAAGACAAATATGGTGGAGGAGCTATATGCTTAATAGGAGATTCATATACAAAAATTGGAAATCTTATAATTACAAAATCAATATTAATTAACAATAGTGCAAAATGTTCTGCTGGGGGAATATTTGATCGTAATATTGATTTGAATATTTCTAACTCTATAATATTATATAATTATGATAAAAATAATCAAACAATTGTTAAATCTACTACTAGCTTTGGTCCTTCATTCAAAATTAATTTGGATAATAATTGGTGGGGTAATACAAAAGACAATGTAGATTTTAATTCAATGTTAGTAAATAATACCAATAATCCTAATTATTGGTTAATACTAAATTTAACATCTGAAAAATCAGATTTAATTCTTGGCAATAAATCAAATATTAAATTAGATTTGATTAAAAACCAAAATGGAGAAACTATAGATATTACTAAATTACCCGAAAATATACCTGTAAACTTTGAAGCTATAAATGGTTACTTAAATCACTATAATGGCACATTAATTAATGGTATTGAAAATATAACTTATACAGCAAATAAAGAAGGTAATGGAATTATAACAGCAGATATTTACAATATTAGAACTAGTATTAATATTAATAATACAATTGATAATACAATCTATTATAATTTGGATACTAATCTTGTAAAATATTATAGAAATAGTTCTAATTTAATTGTTAACTTAAAATATAGTAATGGTACAGCAGTTTCTAATTATACAATATCAATTCAAGTATGTGGTAAATTATATAATAAAACAACAAATGATTTAGGTATTGCAGAATTAGCAATAAATCTTAATCCAGGTAAATACAATGGAATAGTTTATATTAATGATAATCTTAATCAAACAATTCCCATAAATATTACTGTTTTATTTAATAATGTTAGTATTGAAGGTTCAAATCTTGTTAAATATTATGGAAATGGATCTAATTTAAGAATACGTTTAGTTGACTTAAATGGTGTTGGTATTTCAAATGTAAAAGTTAAATACATAATACAAGGTAAAACCTATTATAGAACCACTGATTCCATGGGTTATGCTACCTTAACTATTAATCTATATTCTGGAAAATACAGTAGCACAATTGTAGTGGATAATCCTGGTTATAATTCAAATAAATTATCAGTAAATGTTACTGTACTTAAAATCCCCGGAACTTTAAAAATAGTTAATACAAATATTAGGAAAGGTACTTATCTTAAAGTTAGACTTTTAGATAAAAACAATAAACCTATTAAAGCAACTCAGGTTAAAGTTACAGTATGTGGTAAGACATATATTAAAACTACAGATGCTAACGGTTATGCATACTTAAAGATTAACCTTAATCCTAAAAAATATGATGTTAAAGTAAGTATTAAGGATACACGTAACTATGATGTAAAATCTGCAAGCGCTAAAATCACAGTTCATAAATAGATTTCTAAAAAAATTAAAAATTTACATCTGGGGAGTAAATCCCCATATTTATTCTTTTTTAAAATAGATCAAGTTTTAGAAGCTCATGAAATTTACGATTACTTCCCAAAAAAATTCCATCAAAAAATACATCAATTCAGCAAACAGCATTTTAAAATACTCTGAAAACTACAAAAATAAGAAAAAAGATTTTATTGTAGATACAACACCAATAGAATTAGATTTCAAAAGACAAAGTAAAAAAAACTTACGAAAAAGATTTAAAATAAAGTTATTCCTCTCCTAAAGACCATTATAATGGATTTAAAGCTACATTTATACTTGATTACTTCTTTAACTACTGTTACAATATCATTACATTCTGGTGTCCCGAATGATACAAAACTTTTTAAAAAATTTTAAAATAACTACATAAATGAAGACCAATAAGAAAAAGATACATCTTAATATTTAATAAAGGTTATTACAGCTTTAAAAACTACCAATTAATAATTAACAATTATAAAATAGTTCCTTTCATTTTCACAAAAGAAAAATTAACGACAAAATAAGTTACTCACTAGACGTCTTTAACAATAATAAAAAGATACAAAAGTCCAAATTCAAAAAATTAAAAGAGAATTACTAAATAAACTTGTCAACTGTGAGAAATATAAACCAATATGAGGAAAAAATAGAAGATTATTTTAAAGTACTAAATTTCAGACCCCTAAATATTTGTATTATTTTACTTTTAAATTCCAATAATTAAAAAAAAAAGTTTAAAGATAAATTTATATTATAAAACCTATCAAAACTATTATTAGTTTTCATAAACACAGTAAACGTTTATAAATAGAAAAAATAAATAGTTTTCTATAAAAATCTTTTTTTAATGGTTAATATGATTAGTTATGAGGAATTTGAACAGATTGTAGTTAAGATACTTGAAAGGGACATAGCATCAAATCAAGATCAAAAATCCGCTATTCAAGCTGATTTAAATCAATCTCTTTTTATTGTAGCAGGTCCAGGTTCTGGTAAAACAACTGTGATTGTACTTAAAATATTAAAATACCTATTTGTAGATGATGTTGAACCTGAGGAGATTGTTGCCACAACATTCACACGAAAAGCTGCAGATGAATTAACCAGTAGAATATTAGATTGGGGATATAAAATCAAGGATTACCTTTTAAATGAAGGTATGAATAAAGGTTATGAGTTTGAAAAAATTCAAAAAATAGCCCATATTGATTTTAACCAAATATTGACCGGTACCGTAGATAGTGTTGCACAGGATTTACTTAGAGTCAACCGTCAGCCAGGTACTAATTTACCTAATGTCATTGAATCCTTCGTTACAGAATCTGCTATGACCAATGTAGGTCTCTATAGAAATGATCGTTATCTTAACGAAGACCTTCAAAAATATCTTGGAGAGCTTAAAGGTAGAGACAAAATCAAAAATCCATCCATGATGAGTCAAATGATTTTATCCATTAAAAATAAGATGTACTATGATGTTGTTGATATGGACGAGATAAGACAAACATCAACAGATCCAGGGCAAATTCAGGTTTTGGATGCTATCGATGAGTATGAAAAAGAACTTAGAGGACGAAACAGTATTGATTTTCCGATGCTGGAGGATTTATTCCTTGAAAAACTTGAAAATGAAGAATTTGAAGACTTCTTATCCAAAGTTAAAATAGTGCTTGTAGATGAATACCAGGACACAAACCTCCTACAAGAGAAGATTTACTTTAAGATAGCCGAATTTGCAATTAGAAATGGTGGAAATATAACGGTTGTAGGTGATGATGACCAATCATTGTACCGTTTTAGGGGAGCGACTGTAGACTTATTTACCAATTTCCCGAAACGTGCATCAGAATCATTAGGCATTTACGTGAATGTAATTAATCTTAAGGAGAATTACAGATCCACTGAGAATATTATCAATCTATGTAACCATTTTGCGGAACTAGATGAAAAATATCAGAATGCGCGTGTAAGTCATAAGCCACCAATCGTATGTCCTGAGAATAATAAGGGAAAAAACATACCGATTATTGGTCTTTTCAGAAACACTCAGGAAATCCTTGCAAGGGACTTGTCAAATCTTATAAGTGAACTTATCAATAAGGGAACTGTAAGAAGGAAGGTCCAGAATATTGTGGATACCAAATCCTTTGAAAAATTGAATAACAGTAATAACTTAGCCTTGAAATCCAAAGATAAAGAAGACAAGTACATCGAGATTAGTTTAGACAGTGAGGACGGTTCTGCATCAGATATTGCGTTTTTGACATACTCAACAAAGGAAACATCAAGGGGCCATAATTACAAGTTCCCATACTACCTTAGAAAAACTCTTGAAAAACGTAATGTGGAAGTTTTTAATCCACGTGGTCAGGATATTCAGGATATTCAGGCTGTACAAATATTCTGTGGACTTATGCTAGAATGTATTGACCCCGACATGAAGATTCAAAAAATGGATAAAAACATTCCAAAATCATCATTTAGAATTATGAGACGTTGGAGAGAAAACGCACGTAAATTCATGGATAAGGATCCGGAGCCTGTAAGTCCCATTACCCTCAAGGAATTTGTAGAATTATGGCAACTTAGAAAACCATATAAGATGGACAAATGGCCTTCCAGTGTAAGATTAATGGATCTTGCATACAAGCTATTAACATGGATCGATTACCTTCAGGAAGATGTTGAAGGGATTGTTTATCTTGAGGCTATTACCCAGACCATTAACCAGACAGGATTCTTCAATGAATATGGTTCTGAGATATACTTTGATACAGAGTCAAAAGAAATTAAATCAATCAATGAATTATATTGGAATGTATTCATACCAATTGCATCCGGCGGGGTAAGTATTGAAGAGGAATTACTTGAAACCCTACCAGACAATAGACTTAATATAATGTCCATACATCAATCCAAGGGTCTGGAATTTCCTCTCGTAATAGTTGATGTAGGTTCTGAATTTGACAAGGACCTTGCAAACACAAGCTTTTTAAGATTTCCCAAAAAAGGCGGACAAGACCAGGAGCTCGAGGATAGAATTCGTAAATATAGTAAAGATATGAAAATAGTTAAAAGGGACCAGGTTGACCGTTCCTTTGATGATCTGACAAGACGTTATTTTGTTGCATTCTCAAGGGCCCAGGATGTTTTAATACTTGTTGGTCTAACTTCCAATATATATGGATATGACACCAAAGACAAACATAGAAATATTCCAAACATCGCATTAGGTTGGAATAGGGATGAAGAATTCATAGGTTTTAATGAAATGTATATGATTTAATTAATGTCAATTTCAGATTATATTAATTAATTCTAATATTCATTTCATCTATTTTTAATAATTTATCTGGATAAAATTGTTTTAAACTCAGATAATAGAAAACTGATTTTATAGTTGTAATCCTATAGAAATATATAATCCATCTCTTCAAGGTCATTAATCTGTTTACACAATAGTAGTCCTTAAAAGAGATTAAAATAGTAAAGATTACAAAAAATATGCATACTTAATTAAGTCTATTTTAAAGAAAAAGCTATTAAATAATAAACCGTTATTGCTATAATATGTTTCCATACTATTAAGTCTATTTTAAAGGTATTGTAACACGGCGCTACATCTATTACCACCGATTGTTTCCATACTATTAAGTCTATTTTAAAGTTAATTAAATTTTTAATTATTTCGTCTTTAAATAGGTGTTTCCATACTATTAAGTCTATTTTAAAGTCACATTATCCTGTATGAATAAATAATCCGCACTACCGTTTCCATACTATTAAGTCTATTTTAAAGCAGCTTGGTCTTTCATTCTATTTAATGTAGCCTCAGGGTTTCCATACTATTAAGTCTATTTTAAAGCTTAATAATCCTTTCAGTCATGATGCACATATTGAAAGTTTCCATACTATTAAGTCTATTTTAAAGTTGAACAGACAAGTGAAGTTGGAGAATTACAGACATGTTTCCATACTATTAAGTCTATTTTAAAGGAGGGATTATTATGTATTATGATACTATAGAGACTAGTTTCCATACTATTAAGTCTATTTTAAAGCTGCAACGAGTTATAATACTCGTTGTATTTATTATTGTGTTTCCATACTATTAAGTCTATTTTAAAGCTCCGCGATGGTGTTCTCGACGAATATAAGGGCAATATGTTTCCATACTATTAAGTCTATTTTAAAGCAACACCTTCAAAAACATTTAATAATCCATCTAAATCACGTTTCCATACTATTAAGTCTATTTTAAAGAATAGCTATTGCAATAAGATATAACTTTATTAATAGCTAGTTTCCATACTATTAAGTCTATTTTAAAGACCTGCACATGCAATCAGTATAGTATGGAGCTTCTTTGTTTCCATACTATTAAGTCTATTTTAAAGGTAATGTATTGTAGTATTCAAGTATTGCAAGTAATTAGTTTCCATACTATTAAGTCTATTTTAAAGGTAGAAATGAAGATAAACAGGAGATATTAGATACCTGTTTCCATACTATTAAGTCTATTTTAAAGTTTTCCTGTTCCTGGATCTGTTGTATATCCTTGTTCTGTTTCCATACTATTAAGTCTATTTTAAAGGGATTAAGGCAGTATTCGTTAATAACTCAGATATGGAGTTTCCATACTATTAAGTCTATTTTAAAGTTTACATTTACTCATCTTATCACCTTACAATATAATTGTTTCCATACTATTAAGTCTATTTTAAAGCTCGGATAGTAGTATTGTGTCGGTTACTTGTTCATCGTTGTTTCCATACTATTAAGTCTATTTTAAAGTAAATACCATTAGTACATCTTCACTACTAGCCATTACTGTTTCCATACTATTAAGTCTATTTTAAAGGAAGCTGCTATTAAATATACTGAAGAGCAGTCAAAGGCGTTTCCATACTATTAAGTCTATTTTAAAGATATGTCTGATTTAGAGTCTGTTCATGGTATAGGCCAGTTTCCATACTATTAAGTCTATTTTAAAGACAATAGCTTACCCGTTATGGCTTATCTTCCATAACCCGTTTCCATACTATTAAGTCTATTTTAAAGTAGTATTCACATTAACCAATACCGTTGATTATGATAGTTTCCATACTATTAAGTCTATTTTAAAGGTTTATGTTTTTGTGTTTTATGTTTTTTTTATTTTGTGTTTCCATACTATTAAGTCTATTTTAAAGCAAAAAAAAGATAAAAATAAGATCTAAAACCAAAACAGTTTCCATACTATTAAGTCTATTTTAAAGGTTATTGGTTTTAAGGATTGGAATGTTTTTCATAATAGTTTCCATACTATTAAGTCTATTTTAAAGATCAGGTTCTATTAACAAGTTATCATTTTCGAAACTGTTTCCATACTATTAAGTCTATTTTAAAGATCAATAATAAAATAAACAATAAACTATAAAATGACGTTTCCATACTATTAAGTCTATTTTAAAGCCAGTTCCAAACGAGTTAAAAAGCTTAATTAATAATGGTTTCCATACTATTAAGTCTATTTTAAAGGATTTTTATTATACATGTTATAATCCACATTGGAAATGTTTCCATACTATTAAGTCTATTTTAAAGGTTATCTTCCAACAAATAGCTGTTTTCTTTAGTGTAGTTTCCATACTATTAAGTCTATTTTAAAGCTATATAATCGGTAGTGGTAAAATCTTGTTCAACATGTTTCCATACTATTAAGTCTATTTTAAAGAAATAAACAAAATAAATTATTACAATGATACGATGGCGTTTCCATACTATTAAGTCTATTTTAAAGTCACTATCTTCCATGCTGTTTTGTATTTCCCATAATCGTTTCCATACTATTAAGTCTATTTTAAAGGAATCAGAATTAGTGTTTAAGGCTGTTTGTGAAGTTTGTTTCCATACTATTAAGTCTATTTTAAAGCATATTCTCCTTTATCATTTTGAGGTTTAGTTAATAAGTTTCCATACTATTAAGTCTATTTTAAAGTTTCACAACATTCATTAATTACTTTTTTAATTGATTCGTTTCCATACTATTAAGTCTATTTTAAAGATCAAGCAGGAGGGCAATAGCTTCAACAATTGACCCCTGTTTCCATACTATTAAGTCTATTTTAAAGCCAATTTCAATAGGTGGAACTCCCTCAAAGGTAATATCAGTTTCCATACTATTAAGTCTATTTTAAAGACTCTCAAAATTTGAAAAGATGGTGATTAAAGAAATGTTTCCATACTATTAAGTCTATTTTAAAGTAATGCTTTCAGGTTTAGACTACAACCAAGAAATATGTTTCCATACTATTAAGTCTATTTTAAAGTAGCATGATTCACACCATTCACAGTCGTCTGGTTTGCGTTTCCATACTATTAAGTCTATTTTAAAGGAATGACTATTTAGGTCAAACAATATCTGTGAATGCGTTTCCATACTATTAAGTCTATTTTAAAGAAAAGATAAAAATAAGATCTAAAACCAAAACCATATGTTTCCATACTATTAAGTCTATTTTAAAGGTAGCAGGATTTTTATCTTTTATTGAATGTTTTTCTCTGTTTCCATACTATTAAGTCTATTTTAAAGTCATATTCGCGGTCTAGTTCATCTGCAACCATATCTGTGTTTCCATACTATTAAGTCTATTTTAAAGCAGTACCCCTGATAAGGATAATATCCGTTTAAGGATTAGGTTTCCATACTATTAAGTCTATTTTAAAGCCCATAAATGCTTCAGCAGGCATACATGAATATACATGGTTTCCATACTATTAAGTCTATTTTAAAGTGTATGAATACAGATGTGGTTTGACCGTCATCATCAGGTTTCCATACTATTAAGTCTATTTTAAAGAGAAGTTCCATTCTCCATAATTATTCTCATCATATCCGGTTTCCATACTATTAAGTCTATTTTAAAGTCGGTGAGTGTGTTTATCTCATCAATGTAGATTCCTGGGTTTCCATACTATTAAGTCTATTTTAAAGTACAGTTTTTGCCACATCCACATACTTCTTATATTTGTTTCCATACTATTAAGTCTATTTTAAAGTAATCATTTCCTCAATACTATCACCAAGACAGAACTGTTTCCATACTATTAAGTCTATTTTAAAGATAAGTCCCCATTCGAATGGGAATCACGAGCAATAAGGTTTCCATACTATTAAGTCTATTTTAAAGTTTATTAAATTTAGGATAGGTTTTACTCAAATAATCGTTTCCATACTATTAAGTCTATTTTAAAGGGAAGGGACATCTGTAGTGATGACAAATACCGTGAAATGAGTTTCCATACTATTAAGTCTATTTTAAAGGCCGCCCAAAATTCCGTATTTTTACCATATAACAGCTAAAAATTACTGGAAAAATAGTATTTTATAGTCCACCCCCAATAATGTAAACACTATTAAATAGTAGACTTAAAGTATAAAGTTTATTGGATTTTTTTCAACACCAATAATTTGTTTATCCATATATTTTTCAGGTATTTTATAAATAATCACAGAATCAGTATCCTCATCAATCAACTCTTTTAATTTTTGAGTAATAATATTAAACTGTGATTTTGTAATTTCACCTTCAAATACAGAATTCTGAACCCAATTTAAATATGTTTTTAAAAACTTATAAACTTTATTAATTCTTTCAACATTTATATCATATATTATTAACACATACATCATAATCACATTAAAATTTTTAAAAAATATCACCACCATGTTTTAAAACTCTCATAAGTTTTATCTCCCAATATATGTTTAATCAATTTATATCCTTCTAACCTAATTAAATACCTATAAGATACTTTTTTATTTAAATTAGGATGTTTAATTGTAGTTTTTAACTTATTATTATATTCTTGTATAAATTTTTCCCTTCCTTTTTCATTTAAATAAACGCCCACATCTTTTCTAAAATGTTTTTTATTAATCATATTAGTATTAACTAATTTGAAAATAGTTCTGCTAACAATTAATGGTTTAAAAATATCTGCTAAATCACAAGCTAGTGAAAATCGACGTTCCCGTGGTTCATGAAGAAAACTTATTGATGGATGGAGATATGTGTGATATATTTCAGATAATGTAGTTGTATATAATAATGAATTTCCAAATGAAATTAATGCATTCATTTCATTTTTAGGTGGTCTGAATTCTCTTTGTTCAATAGGAAAATTTTTATTTATTAAATCAAATGAAGGATAATAATACTGCCATAATCTTCCTTCAGAACTTAAAACTCTATTTATATTACCATCTAAAAGTGGTTCATTTTCTAATTTATTAATATAATAATCAAGATCCTTTCCTTTTTTCTTATAATATTTAAGTGTTTTAATCATATTATGTTTCATTCCATTAACCATCTCTTTAGCAATGAAACATCTTTTATCATTATCTGCATAATGTAATGCTTGTTTAACAACAGTAACTCCTGAATTTAAATCAATTTTAGGATATAATGATCCTTCATAAAATCCATATGTATTAAAGAAATTAACTATAACTTTTTCTTTTTGAAGTAAAGAAATTGCACCTGATCTTAAGGAAACCTTTCCATAACAATTTACCTCATTAATTGCATGAATAGGTATAGCTGTATCAACATCTTTATTCTGAAACTTTAAAGTATTTTGTTTACGATATAAAATACCATTTGAATTTATATAAAGTGGTTCTTTCATAATAAAACCCCCTAATTATTAAATATAAATCTTTATTTAAATTAAGAAAATATTTAAAGTTGAAATAATACATTTAAAAAGACAAACAATTTATAAAAAAAGTATCAACTAAATATAACTCCCACATATTATTAAAACTTAAAATTTTAAAAGATAATAAGCATATTAAAAATATATTTTGTTAAAATTCATTTTTTAAATTAAAAATAAATTTTATCTTAAATTAAGATTTATAAACCAAAACAACATTATTTTTATACTAATAAATATTAAATCATACATAATTCTTGAAAAGAACATTTTTTACAGTAGGGTTTAATATCTTCTTTCGGTGGTCTATCCATAATTGATATTTTCTTAATTTCATTAATAATTTCATCAATTTCTGAAATTATATTATCATTTAACTCAATTTTTTCCCTTTTTCTTTCTTTTGGAAATACAAGAACTCCTGTAGCATTGATATTTGACTTTTTCAAAGTATATAAATAATAGTATAACTGATATTGAGCACCAATTGTAAGTTTACTTGATTTTTTAACTTCAAAAACAGTTAATTCATCATTTTTCTTAACAAAATCAAAAACAATATTATCTACACGAATTTCTTTCTTCTCTCTTTTATAACTATTTTCATGAATCAATTTTCCAATTTCAATGTCATCATTGTTATAATTCATATTTATTTGATTTAAATAAAACCACAATTCTCTTTTGCAAGTTTTATAATATTGAATCATTACTCCAGTTATTTTTGAATCATCAATCATTTTATCCTCATATAATAAAAGCATTTTCTTCATCCTGAGATAAAAATCCAGTATCCGAATCATATTTTCTATCAAGATCATCATGAGATATATAAAACATACCATTTATTGGTTCAAGATTGGTAGTACCTAATTTTTTAACATCAACCGAGATAACATAATTTTTAAAACTATTTTTAAATTTATTAAATTCCCTTCTTTTTTCAAAATTGGTTAAATTATTATTAGAATATAATTCAATATATTTTAACCAAATTTTTGAAGACTCCCCATTTAAATCAACAAAAACATCTTCCTTTTCAATATTCTCCTCAATCAATTTAAAATCATTTGTAATATTAGAAATTTTAATTTTTTCAATTAATTCTATAATTTTTGATGAGGAATCACTACTAACTCTAGATTTTAACTCAGCAAAATATTTTTTTGACACGGATAAATTAAACTCCTTTTCAGGAACAATATCAAAATCTTTAGTTAATTCTTCAGTTAACCCCAATAAAGTAGAGTCATAAATAAAACGAGAATATTCCCTTCCATTTTCATTAGTTAATCGTATAATATTAACAATTCCTTTTCCTTTTTTACCATTTCTATTACATCTTCCTCCAGTTTGAATAATACTATCAATTGTAGTAAAATCTCTATAGATTATATCTACATCAATATCTACACCTGCTTCAATTAACTGGGTTGTTACAATAATTTTTCTATTATTGGAATTTTTAATAGAATTAATTCTATCTAAACGCTCTTTTGGGGTAATATTCGTAGATAAATAATATAATTCAATAGAATCATCAATAATTAATTTAATTTTATTATAAATATCCAAAGATGATTGAATTGTATTTAAAACAAACATAATATCTTTATCAGATTCAAAAATAATGTTTTCTAATTCATCAATAAAATCAGAAATATTAATTGGAGAATTATAAAATTTATAATTAATTCTATCAAAATAATTAAAATATTTATTTTCATCATCAATTAAAGGAGTTATTTCATTCTCATTAAAAATTGCAGGTTGGGTAGCCGTCATAAATATAATCCATACATTAAATTTCTTAGAAAAATCCTTTAGAATTAATCTGATTAGACTCCAATATTTTGGAGGTATAGATTGAATTTCATCCAATATTATAATAGAATTTGAAATATTATGAAATTTCTTTAAAGATTTATTTTTATTAGTAAAAATAGTATAAAATAACTGATAAAATGTAGTTATAATAATCTCAGAATACCATGACTCAATTAACATTTCAGCATTATCTACAATAAATTCATTTTTATCCTCATCTCTAATTGTATAATAAATCTCAGACATTGAATTATGTTTAATAAAAATATCAGAAGTATTGTAATTTAATTCTGCCAAAACATCTTTTATAACCTTTTCATTCTGATCAATAATGCTTAAAAAAGGAAGTGAATATATAATACGTGGTATAAATCCATACTCTTTATTTATTTTATTTCTTAATTTTAATGAAAAAGATAATACCCCGAGAGTTTTACCTGATCCCGTTGGTAATGTAATTGAATAGATTTTATTAGATAAATCAATATTATCCAAGGAATTTAATAAATTTTTATAAGCATCCTCACGTATTTTGTTAATACCATCAAAATTTTTAAAATTTTCATCTTTATATAAATCTACAATACCACTATCAATTTCCCTTCTAGGAAAAACTTCTGTATAAGAAGCATCTAATTTATCACTATCAATTAACACAGAAAAAAATTCTAATAATAACAAATAATTTTCAATACTTTTTTCACGACTAAATTTTTTTAAATCTAATTTAATTGTTTTAGTAATTGATTCAAAATCTTTTAAAAAATCATCAATAGATATGTTATATTTTAAATAAAAGTCTCTAAAGTTTTTTAAACTATTAATTTTAATATCCTTTATTTGTTCAGTGACATAACTTGGAATATCAATAATCTTATGATAATCATCACCTATTTTACTATAAACATCTATTAAATTACCATGATGATGTTTAATACATATATAAGCAATTATTGGATAATTTATAGAAACATCAATATTATTTTTAGTTAAATAATTATCAACAACATAATACCCAAATATTGCAGATAAAAAACCATGATATGCTTTTTCTGAAACTTTATGATTAAACAAATATTCCTGAAAAAAACTAGTACATTTAGCAAAATCATGAGACAAACCAATTAAAAAAGAAATATTTGCATAGAAATTATTATTTTCTATACAAAGATCTTTAAATATATTTTTTGAATTATTAGCTACGTTTAATAAATGAGTATCTAATTTTTTATTAGGATGAGAATAAACATCATCAATACAAGATGACATTGTCTTCACCAACCTTATAATATTCACAGGAATCAAGTTTAATACTACTTCCTTTAGATTCATAATAATATTCAATAAAAGAAGAAACACTACGATCACTATTCATAAAACCCGGAGATTTAACAACACCATATTGCTTTCCAGATTCAATTTGAATATTACCACTATCCTTTAATACAATAGAATCAATATTAATGGATTCACCTTTTAAAATTTCAGTAGAATATAAACCTTTACCACATAAACTAAAATTTGCCAAACATTCAGAAATACCTAAATATGGAGTATAAACACTTTTATGTTCTTTTAATAAAGAATATAATTTATTCATTATATCTTTATCCTTTAATGATAAATATATTCTATATTTAACATCTTTAAGAAACTCTGCAGGGACCTGTGTTCTTTTACTATTACCGTCAATTTCAAATAAAAACATGCTATTTTTTGTATTAACATAATTTAAATTAATTCTAGTTTTTTTAATAGGATTAATAATTTTTAAACCAATTTTACTATCATCCTCATTAAATAAATCATAATATGAATCTCTAGGATAACCTAAAATACTTGCAATAAAACCTGCAATTGTAGTACGACTTGGAAAAGGATAAGATATAGTTGATGTAGTTGTGTATCCTCTCCTAAAATAGGCATAATCACCCCATACATCAAATACTAATAAATCCATATTAACACCTTATAATTCAATTTCTTCAGTTTCAATATTTAAAGATTTAATTGCCTCAACCAATGATTTATCCTCCTCATTAATAGTGTTTAAATTATCATCAATTTTATAATAAATTTTATTAATTTTATTTTTATTTTCATCTAAACTAGACAATAAATTATCATAAACTAATTTAACTTCATTAATTTTTCTAATTTTCTTATCAGAATCAAAATCATGTTTTATTGAAATTTTATTATTTAAATCACCAATAAAGAAGTTATTCTCGGAATACTCAATTTGTAATAATAATCTTGGAGTTTGACCAAATTTAGATCTAGTAATAAGATTTTTAGTACCATTCCACATAGCATCAAGTAATTTATCAATATCATCTTCAGTCATATTTGTTGAACTTGCAGCATTTTCATTAATAACACCATAAAATGCTATAAGGGAATATGGTAAAATATATTCTTCACGGAATGTTTTTTGAGTTTTTCCATCTTGTGATGCAAATGCTCCAGTCCCTTTAATATATTTTAAATCAACTTTATGTAATGATCTACCCATCCTAAATTGAACTGGACCAGTAAGAGTAATGGAACCTTTATGGTTTTTCTTACCAATTTTTATTTCTAATGGAACAGTACCACCAAATAAACGAGCATCAATACAATTAGATAAAATATTATCTTTTAATATATTTTTAGCTTCATCAAAAGTTTTATAATCATTTTCAGATAAATAATCAAGAGCCCTTGTTTTTGCATCTTGAAGACCTTCCCCGGAATCGCTTGATTTCTCTCTTACAAAAATTTCCTCATCTGCAAATTCCTTAAGATAATCCCTAATAGTTCTTTTTAAACGAACATCAGTAACAAAATTTGTTTCAGTTTCTTCATCAATTCTAGGTTTATTTTCATCCAAAGGGTCACCATTCGGATTTGCATCATTAATATCATATAAAAACAATAATTCAGACCTATTCATCTACATCAACCTCTTCTTTATTTTTTAAATCGAAATCTTTACCAACGGTATAACCTAAAACAAAATAATAACTGATTTCATCCTTATTCAAATTCCAATTACTATCTGCCTGTATTAAATTTAAAGTAATTTCCTTCTCAATTTCTTTATAGAAATTTAAAGATTCATATTCAGTTAATTTAGCAACAACCATAGTATATGTTTGTTTTATTTTATTTTTATCAATATTTAAACCCCATAATTTATTAATAAATGGAGTTGAACTTAATCTTTTATATTGAATTCCGGTAAGTTTTCTTGTTAAAACACCTAATAAGAAACATGCCTTTTTATCAGGATCATTCAAAATATCCAATATCTCTTTTTCACCAATATCCTCAAGAGCCAATTTTTTACCTCCTTTAAATAAATTTAATTTATCAAATAATAGAATCAAATGTAATGCTTTAATTACATTAACCCTCATTCTATAATTTTGATTATCAAAATTTCTCCAGTTTCCACGAATAACATTCATAATATTTTTAAGTAAAAAGTCATAATCAATGAAATTTTTACTCATAATTGAATTAACAATGCCTAAATAATATTTATTATTTGTAAATGAAAAGAAATCCCTTAAAAATCCTAAATACCAATTAAAACTATTAATTGGATAATTTTTATTAAAGTTTTTAAACCTATCAACAAATCCACCAGTTTCTTTATCACCAAAAATCATATCCATATGATCTTCATCAAAAATTAATAAATTTTTAATAAAATTTTGAGCATCATAAATTTCTTGTAACCAGGAAGGAAGAACACTTTCAACATATCCAAGAATATCAAATGCATTATTATTTGCTTTATAATATAAAAATTTAAATTCTAGAATATCATCCAAATCTTTAACAATATCCGAGAATTCTTCTTCCTTAGTAACAATTTCATTATATTTTTTAGAATCGCCCATTTCAATTAAATCATCATATAATTCATCAAAAACCATATTTTTATTAAAGAATATTGTTGGAATTACATAATAATTAAGACCATATTCTGAGAAATTAAGATATTTCTCAACGAATTTTTTTCCAGCCTCCAAATATAATGCACAATCTGGACAAATACTGCATTGTTTCCATTGATTAACTATATTGAAATTAGGTAAATTACCTGGTTTATCTGCAGTAGAAAAGGCTAATCCAATTGAACTAGGAACAAGCCCATAAACTTCTTTAGATTCATTACATAAATAACAGATAGACCTACCTCTTGTTTTTTTAGAACCTAATTTGTAATATTTTTCTGTAGCATTATTAAACAATAAATCTTTAAAGATATCAAAATCATTTAAATATTTAAATTCACCACCAATAAAGAAACGTATAGTTAATATAACATTACGTTTATTATCAGATTCAATATTATCAAATTTATTTATTAAATCTGATATTATTTCTTCTTTATTATCATTAAGCAAATCAAATGTATTTTTAATCAATTCATCATTTTTTGAATTATTATCAAACCATTTTAAAAATTTTTGATTAAATGTTTTTTTAGGTTCTGTTATTAAAGAAGAGGGTGAAAGATTAGTACCTCTTGAAGAACCTTTTTTATATAAATAATTAAGATTTTTTTCAACGGTATAATCCTCCTCAGTAATGGAATCATATTTAAAACCCTTATCAATATTAACATTGACAAATAAAACTTTTTTAGTATTATTAAGTTTATTAGAATCCAATAATATTTCAATTTTATTAATGCCTTCTTTATCAATCCATAATCTACCTAAATCATACATACTATTTAACAATAATTTCACCTCCGATTATTATTAATAAAACCAAAGCCCAGGCTATTTTTCTCCCCCAGACCACAGTCAAATAAAAAATTATAAAATTTTCTATTATCTTTATTAATTTCCTTTTCCAAATTTTTCCATAGACTACCTATAATAATAAAAGAATTATTTCTTATAGATAGTCTAATTGAAACCTCTTTATTAAATTCAAATACATCAAAAATATTAAAATTTTCTTCAATATCATCTCCCGTATATGCAACATATTTCTTAATAGAATTATTTTTTAATCTATTAAAGAAAAAATTAAAGTCGGGATTTTTTTCAAAAGAATAATATTTATTCTCATGATTATTTTCAAATAATACTATAGGTGTTCCAGTAATAACAGAATTAGAAAAAGAAGTTTTCTTAATAAGTTTAACTTTTATAATTTCCATATAATATTTATTTAATCTAAAAATATCCATATTAGACAATTGATAATACAATATTTTAATAAAAGCACTACTTGGTGAAGATATTATTAAAGTTTTAAGATTATCTTGTTTAAAATCAGATATTGGAAATATATTAGAATAATTGAAAAATTTAAATCCAATTACATCATGATAATTTCTAAATTCAGTATCCTTAAGCAAAGAATAAATAAATCCCTGAATATCATATTTATTAATAGAATTATAATCACAATTTTTTAATGGATTAAATTTAATTAATAATCGAATAAAAAAATCCCCCTCACATATGTTTTTCTAGGAAGAATAAAATATTTAATAAAAAATTTTATTATTCCTATTAAATAATTGGATTAGATAGTATATAAAATTTTCTATTTACTAGTGTATAATATAAATAGAACTACATATTAAATATAAATATTAAAAAATATAAATTTACAACTATTTAAAATAGACTAAATAGTATGGAAACCTAGTTTATAACATAAATTATTTAAAATAGACTTAATAGTATTTAAAACTAATAAACAAACATGATTATAAATTATTTAACCAAAATATTAAATTCTAAATAACTTAAAATCTTATTTTAAGAATAAAAACATTTTATGATTTTTTAATATTTTATCAATTAAATATTTATAATTATAATTTTGAACTAATAGATTTATATATTTTTATAATTGAACTTTATAATTTTTATATAAAATTAAGATAAATAATAAAATTAAAAAATATAATTCAAGTAAAAAAATAAAATATTAAACATTTATATATTTTAATTGTTGAATTTAAATTAGTAATATCTTATTAAAAAATATTTAATGTGCAAGATTATGAAGTGTCATAATTGTGAACATGAAATTTCAAGAAAAAGAAAAACTGTAAATTTTTATATTAAATTTACTTAATAAAAATGTGAAAGTATAAAAATAATGATCTATTAATTATCTTCTTTTTTAGAGTTCTCATCTGCATTTTTAAAATAAGATTTAATATTAATACAAAAACTAGATTATATTAAACCATTTAATTTCATATTAATTACTTTTTAATATATCATATTATAATATAATTATTTTTTAATTATGTTTAATTGTTATTTTCAAATTGAATATTTGTTATTAAAACCATATTTAATTTATAAGTTATTTTAATAGTTATAAATAAAAATAATTTTAATTAATGTAAAATGTTTTAATTTACAATTGTTAATTGTTTAATTATATATCCATTTCTACTTATTTTTTCAAGCATGATTTTCAATTTTTTTATCGATTTTAATATGATTTTATCTGAATTTTATATATTCGATTAAATTAGAGTTATGATAAAACAAACATTTAATAGTGTTTAAATATCTTTATCATACAATAAGACATTTCTATTTTTATAAATCAGAGCTCAATCTTATCTTATTTTGATATGATACAAGTCTTATATATCTATTTAAGTTTTAAAACCATGTATCCCCCGAATTTTAACTGAGATAAATCTTAGATTTTTATATTAATTTTATCCTATTTTAATCTTATTTTAGTTATTTTAAATAGTATTGCACTGTTTTTGATTAATACAGACAGATTTGTGCTCTATTTCTTAATCATAACCTTTATATACAATTTTTTACTTAGATTTATATATGAAATTATTTCTATTAATCCATGAGTTTTAAAAATTATAAATTATTAATAAATTTTTATTATATTATGATGTTTATAAAATTTTCATGAATATAGAGTGTTTGATTTTATAATTTTTTTCTATCTATAATATTATAGATTTTTATTTTTTGATATGATTTTTAAAAGTCTAAGTTATTTAGACATAATTTTAAAATTTGAATAGGAGGCGAAAAATGTCGAAGAAATTTAGATATTTTAGCTTACTTCTAGTTCTTACTGTCATATTATGCATTGGTGCAGTTTCTGCTACTGATGTAGACAATGGAACTGCAGTTAGCATGTCAAATTCTTCGGTTCAAGATTCAGTTCAAAATGTTTATGATAATGAAAGTACAAATTCAATAGATTTAAATACATCTACTATTGGAAGTGCAAATAATTTATCTGCAACTGTTTCAGATGATTATAATAATACTGGGGATGCTTCAAGTAGAAATGTTTCCAGTACAGTAAATAGTACATCAGTTACTAATAATAATAGTAGTTCTACTATAGATAATAATTCAGTAAATACTACTACTAAAGTAAATAATACTTCTAATACTATTAAAGCAAATACAAGTGTAAAACCTACAGTTAATAAAGCTGCAGGTTCTGCAAACTCTAATACTTTTAGTATTAGTCAAATTATTAGTGCTGCTAAAGTTGTTAAAAATTATTATGCAGCTAATGGTAAATTACCTTCTACTGTTACTATTGGTTCAGTTAAAGTTACTTTAGCTCAATTCTTATATTATGAATCTAAAGCTATTAGTCAATTAAACTCTGGTAATAAAGCAAATATTGCTATTATTAGATCTATGGATGAACCTTCTAGTCCAAATATGGGTGATTCAGTAAGTGGTAAATTTACTAGATCTGCATATGTTGATTCAGCTACTAGGACTTATAAATTCATATTAAATTATTTACAAGGTCCTAACTATTCAACAACTACTCTTAAAAGAGTATCTTATAATAGATTAATTGAAGCATTTAGTGTTGCTCTTGATTATTATGGATCTAACAATAAATTACCTGATTATTTAACTCTTAAATATGGTTCTAAAACCACTGCAGGTACAAATCCAGTTAGTTCTGTAAGTATTAATCAAATCATTGCTGCTGCCAAAGTTGTTAAAAATTATTATGCAGCTAATGGTAAATTACCTTCTACTGTTACTATTGGTTCAGTTAAAGTTACTTTAGCTCAATTCTTATATTATGAATCTAAAGCTATTAGTCAATTAAACTCTGGTAATAAAGCAAATATTGCTATTGTCAAAAGTTTAAATGAACCTTCTAGCCCAAATTTAGGTAATGTTAATAGTGGTAATTTAGCTAAATCTGGATATGTTGATTCAGCTACTAGGACTTATAAATTTATATTAAATTATAATCAAGGTCCTAATTATTCAACAACTACTCTTGGAAGAGTTTCATATAATAATTTAATTAGAGCTTTTGCTGATGTACTTGTATCTTATGGTAGTAATAACCGTTTACCTTCTAGTGTAGCAATTAATAACAATGAAAATGTTAAGAAGACTACCACTATCACTGTAAACTCTGGTAGTGTTTATAAAAACGGTGATAAATATAGTGTTGTTCTTAAAGATGCATCTGGTAAAATCCTTGCTAATCAGAAAGTTCAGTTTAAAATAAGTGGTATTAACACTGTTTATTATGCAACAACTGATGTAAAAGGAGTTGCTAGTTTTGTTATTAATTTAAATTCAGGTAATTATACTATAACCTCCTCCTTTGGTGGTAATAGTAATTATCAAGGATCTTCTAAATCTTCAAAAATCAGTGTTCTTGGAAATTCAAGTTCAAAGAATAGTAATACATTTTCAATTTTTGTATTTGGAAGTGATATGAACAATGTAAATTTAGCTACACTTGCTTCAAATCATATAGGTAATATTTTCTTAAACTATTATGCTATTGAAAAATACGGAACTTCTGCAGTAACAAATTTCATTGCAAATGCAAGAAAATATAATATTAATGTATATATTTGGATGCAATGTTTCTATGATGGTAATTGGGTAAACCCTTCAACTTGTGGCCAAGCTTATTGGACTAAAAAAATAAATGAAGCTATATCTTATGCTAAAATAACTGGTGTAACTGGTATTGCTTTAGATTATTTAAGATTTGGAGGAAATGCTCATAATTATGCTAATGGAACATCTTCTATTACATTATTTACTAAAATGTTAACTAACTCAGTTAAATTAGTTAACCCTAATATTAAAGTTGCTGCAATTATAATGCCAGAGACTACACAAAATGTTTATTATTATGGTCAAGATTCCAATCAGTTAGGAAAAATTGTAGATATTCTCATGCCTATGATTTATAAAGGCAACTACAAAGCAAGTAGTTCTTGGATTAAATCAACTACTGCTTACTTTAAAGCACATTCTGGTACTGCACAAGTATGGACTGTATTACAAGCATACAAATCTGATGATGATGTTACTAAATTAAGTGCATCTGAATTAAAAACTGATGCTCAAAATGCATTAAATGGTGGTGCTTCTGGTGTCTCATACTTTAGATATGGTTATACAAACTTTATCAACTCTACTACCTTAAATGGTGGTATAAGCAGTATGGAGGGTAATACTTCTGATAATATTACAGGTGTTTACAATACTACAATTATTGGTAAAAATACTACAATAATTGGTGGTACTGGAACTTACTATACAGTTGTATTAAAAGATGAAAATGGTAAAGTTCTTGCAAATAAAAAAGTTAGATTCACAATTCTTGGTGTAAACTATGATGTTGTAACTGACTCTAATGGAATTGCAAAAATTCAAATTAACTTAATAGGAGACAGAACTTATAATATAACTTATATCTTTGCTGGTGAAGAACATTATAATGGCTCTAATGGATCTTCAGTAATTAAAGTTACTAAAACAAATCCAAGTATATCAGCTTCAAATATAACTATGTATTATAGTGATGGATCTAAATTTGTTATTGTATTAAAAGATTTCAAAGGTAATGCTTTAGCTAATAAAGAAGTTTATCTTAAAATTGGTAATTCTATTTACAAATTAGTTACAGACAGTAATGGTAAAGCACAATATGTAATTAATTTAACTCCTGGAACTTATACTGTAAGTTTTAACTTTAATGGTGATAACTACCGTTATAGTTCTAATTCAACTGGAAAAATAGTAGTTAAAAAATTATCTTATGTTATAAAAGCAAATGACCTTACAACTACCAGTAAAACTGGATACTATAATATTAGTGTATATGATAATCTTGGTAAAAAAATTGTAAATCAATATGTTAATATTACTATTGCAGGAAAACTTTATACAGTTAAAACTGATTCAAATGGTAATGCTAAAGTTGCATACAGTTTAAATCAAGGAACATATACTGTTAATGTAAGCATTGTTGGAAATAACATATATAATGGTAATTCAATTAGTAAAAAAATTACTATTAATAATAAACCAGCTACATATTTAACTATTAATCAGATTATCAATGCTGCAAAAACAGTTAAAGCATATTATGCAGCTCATGGTTCTCTTCCATCAACAGTTACTATTGGTTCAACTAAAGTCACTATAGCTCAATACTTATATTATGCATCTAGAGCTATTGCACAAATTAACGCAAATAATATGGGTAATATACCTATTATTGCTTCAGTTGATCCAGCAAGTAACCCGAATATGGGAGATACAATCAATGGTAATTTAAACAAAGCAGGCTATGTTGACTCTGCAACTAGGACCTACAAATTCATATTAAATTATATGCAGGCTCCTAACTATTCAACAACCACACTTAATAGAGTATCATTCAATACCCTTACTGAGGCATTTAGTGTTGCTCTTGATTATTATCTTTCAAATAAAAAATTACCGGATTATCTTACTATAACATCAGGTAAAGAAACTACTGCCCATAGTAATTCTGTAACAACCAAATATGTAACAATTAATCAGATTATTAGTGCTGCTAAAGTAGTTAAAGAATATTATGCGAAAAATAAAAAGTTACCAAAAAGTGTAACTGTCGGTTCATATAAATGTACCCTAGCTCAATTCTTATACTATGAATCTAGAGCTATTGCACAAATTAACGCAAATAATATGGGTAATATACCTATTATCGGTTCATTAGATGAACCATCAAGCCCAAATATGGGAGATACAATTAAGGGTAATTTAAACAAAGCAGGCTATGTTGACTCTGCAAGTAGGACCTACAAATTCATATTAAATTATAAACAAGGCCCTAACTATTCAACAACAACTGTTGGAAAAGTTTCATACAATGCTTTAATCGAGGCATTCAGCAGAGTCCTCGCATATTATGGTGAGAATAAGCAACTTCCAAGCTATACTGCCATCGATACAACAAGTGGTAAAGACACATCATCCATTACTGCTCTTGCAAAAAGTTTAACTTCTGGTCTTAGTTCAGACTATGATAAAGCTGTTGCTATGTTTAATTGGGTAAGAGATAATGTCTTATATGACTATTATTATAATTCCCAGCAAGGTGCAGCATTAACTTTAACTAAAAAAAGTGGTAACTGTTGTGATCAATCTAACCTTTATGTTGCTATGTGTCGTGCTGTAGGAATAACTGTACGTTATGTTCACGGTTACTGTCACTTTACAGATGGCTGGTATGGTCATGTTTGGACTGAAGTATATGTAAACGGTAAATGGTATTCTGCAGATTGTATTTCAAAAAGAAATACATTCGGTTCCATTAATAATTGGAACACCGCTACTGCAACAATATATAATAGATATACTAATTTACCATTCTAATTTAAATATATGATGATAAGGATAGTCCTTATCTACCAATTATTAAAATAGTTTAGAAGTTTTTTACTTCTAAATTATTTCTTAATTTAATTTTTTCTTATTTTTCATTGTTTCTAGTTTATTTCTATTTTTTAACTTTGTTTATTATTATCTGCTGACTTTTAGTTTTTTTTAGATATTGATAATTTCCTCTTACTAACTTAACTATAAAGAAACTTTATTTATCTAAATAACATAATGTCTCATCCTGTTCTAGATCATAATAGAACTTAAGGTTCTTATTATCAAATTCATATACATGAATCATTTCGTAAATATCCTCATCTAGTTCATCATCAATTTTATTTAACTGATTTGGATAATCCTTAAATAAATCCCTATTGAATTCCAATCTATTCTCATCCTCAAACAATGCACCATAATAGATATCTGTTTCCACAAGATCCTGAAACATATGACTTCCAAGGGACAATTCTGGTTCATATCCTGCCTGACTGTAGGATTCTTCCAGAATTACGGAGAAATTACTAATATCTGCAAACACTGCAGGAATTCCAAGTTCAGGTGATGATGTACCTAATCTTCCAGGAACTATCAACATTGAATTTCTATTGTTTTTTCTACAATACTTATTGATTTTACCGATGACATTTCTTATTTTTGGCTTTTCACTATATGGATAATGATAATAGTAGTATGGATGAACATATACCAATGTATCAATATTCTCTTTTCTAGATCTTCCCATTGAGGAATCTTTAATATGGAAATATATATTATCGGTAACTTCAGGAATCTCGATCTTCTCATCACTTTTAGAGACCTGCAATGGTCTGCATTGAAGTAAATTTACTACAAATGAATGGTTTTCACCTACGTTTACCGTGTATTCAATATCTACTGGATAGTCATATGCTTTCTGTAAAGTGGATAACACCTCCTTCATGAGATTTATAAATTTACTGTTATTTACAAGTCCGTTACAGTTTACAAATACAATTTCCCTATGTTGTCCCCTATCGGAATATAGTCTCTCTGCTTCGGTATCATGTTCCACCAATGCTTGTTTGGCATATCTTGGAACTATTTTCAAACCGTCCTCAACATCCAATTCGTCAATCTGAATCTTTTTAAGATTTAGCAAATCAAGGTAATGTTGTGAAAATTCATGTCTTTTGGCTACATTCGGCTGTGTTTGTGCCCTTGGACGGTTTACATTAACAATTCTCGGATAATCCTTCTGGGTCCTATCTACTGCCTTTGTACCTAAACCCATTACAAGTCTTAACATTCCATTATTAGCACTTCTTTCCTCAAGAGGCAAATATGGACTATAGGAGAAACCCACACCTGCGGCTGTTGGGAAGAAATAATCTCCATAATAGGAACCTGAAACCCTCTGAACCAAAAGAGCCATCTGTTCATCCTTATCATCAAGATGTTTTAATTTCCTATATTCCAATGCGGATATATTCATGGTACTTGCATATACCCTTTTTACAGCGTTTTCAAACTCTTCCAATCTTTGTTCAATTGGACCACGGTTTACACAGAATATTGACTCATATTTTCCTGCAAATGCATTACCATATCCGTCTTCAAGAAAACTACTGGATCTGACTATGATAGGACTTTGACCAAAATAATCTAAGATTCTCTTAAACTTCTCTTTAATGTCATCTGTAAATTCACCATTTTTTAAACCTTCCTCAAGTTCCCGGCCTGCAGAATAATATCCTTCTTTGGTTCTTTGCTGAACCCTAATATCCCATAAATCATTAGATACAATATATGTGTAGAATAGGTCGGAGCCGATATAAAAAGAATCGTCTGGTTCAAATCCCCGATAAATCTCAGGTTTATCATGTTCAATGATTTTACGTGCAAGAAGCATACCACATGCTTTACCACCAATCATTCCACTTCCAACAACCCTATCATATACAGAAAAATAATCTTCGGCCGTAAAATATTCCCTAACCTTTACTGCCATATCTTCCTGTTTAGTCATTAACATATTACACATCTGGTCACATTTATCCCGAATATCCTTTCCACTTTCATATTCTATCATGGTTTTTTCAAAGAATCGTTCCCAACTATCGGTGTTCTGTTCATTATGATAAGCAGAGGCATCATTTATAACCCCATAAAACTCACTAACCTCAAGTCCATCAGTCAATGCCTTAAGTTTTCCTGTTTTCGGTTCATATTTATGACCTAAAAACATGTTTTGAGAATATCTGTTCCAAACCTTTAATGGATGGATAAAAAGATAATCATTCTTTGAATAAATGTCTAAGAACAATTGGGTTGTTTCACTTATTTTAGCTATTGCGTCAAATGAGTGTTTACCACGTATAATGGGAAAATATGCCACTGTATCAAGTGTAAATAAATAGGGACATGTTACCTTAAAGAAGTTTCCCATCATTAAATCAGTAGACCATGCAGACTGTAATTCCGATAGGGAATCAAAAACAAAGTATGCTCCCTTACCTTCCTTTTCAATAATTTTATGTACCTCAAGGGTAAATGATTCAAAAAGATTATCCGGATTTACCTCATATATCTTAACACCCTCTTTGTAAATCATTGAAAATTCAGTATCCGGATTCTCCCTTTCCTTATTTAAATTCTTATAGTCCTCTTCACTTAAGTTAATTAAAGGTTTATTCTGACCAAAATGAATATAGATTATATTCTTATTATCTTTAACGGCCTCCCTAACAAAAGGTTCTACAAAATATGAGAATTCTTTTAAATTAGAAACCTGCCAAACCACATTATCCCCTAAACGAATATTATCCAATGTTTTATCAAGGGGAGGTATACCTGACTTTATTCTTTCAAATGATGACATTTTTAACAAATCCTTAATTTTATTAAATAATTATTTTATATTAAGTATATTTTATTAAAAAAAATTTTCTAATATATTTTTAAAATTAGGAATTATTAAAAAAAACCTAAAAAAAATATTCAAACATAATAAATATTAAGATTTAAAAAAAGTATTAAAATTGAATTTAGAATTAATTCCTTAAAAATCAATATATTTAAATATTATCCACCTATAATTAATATCAATAATTAAAAATAGATTAACGAGTGAAAAAATGCATTTAAAATCAAGGTCAAAACCGTATATTATTCCAGAATATAGTTTAACTGGAGATCTTTTATCATTTTTAACATGTAATCTTCAATATAGATATCAGAACAAAGGAACATTGCCACCTTCAATGCCTATCCAATTATGGTTTGGAGAGTTTATTCATGGTGTTATGGAAGAGGCATATCTTAAATGGGAAGAGGAGAAATTGGAATTCCCATGGCAATGGGATAAGGATATCAGACCTATTGAGGAAATGATAGATCAAAGATTACGTTCAAGGGGATTATTCCCACCATCAAAACAATATTGTCCTGAACACTTTCCCGAAGAAAAAATAGGAGTTTATGAATTTGGAGATAACCCCTATGCAAGAATAGCAAGTGCAAGGGCGGAAAGGTCCATAAACGTTTGGGGACCTTATCTTTTTCCTTTAATAGATTCCTCAGAAATACGACTTAAAGGTATTCGTGATATGCCCAATTATGATAAGAAACATAGCCGTTCAAACCATTACAGTGTCAATGGTGTAATTGATGTTTTAAGTTCATTTAAAATCAATAACTCCACCCAAAGAACAATTGATTCCTATCAAAATACCATTGTTCAATATTTACAAAATGATAAAAGTTTTAGAGAAACTTTAAAAAACAAGATAGATAATGAATATGAGGTAATCATTGACTATAAGGGTATGAGAAGGCCATCAACAGATAGTGAAACATATAAACAACATGAATGGCAAATTTTAACATATTCCTGGTTAAGAGAACAACAAAAAGATGCGAAACCCATAGCTGCGGGAATTGTATTCTATTTAAATGAACTAGTTCCTTCCATTATAGATTTAAAATTGATTAAGGAAGATATTGTAAATGGAAAAACAGATGTGAAGATTTCTAAAAAGGATAAAGAATCCCTATTGGAATGGGACGGTAATGAAAATTATTATCCTACATTATCTGATAAATTTAGGTTAGATAGATCCATTAGAATCATACCTATTAGAAAAGATAAAATTGAAAGTTCCCTTAAAGAATTTGATTCTGTAGTAAATCAGATTGAATCCTCACTAATTAAAGAACAAGAAGGTATAAAAATAGGGGATGCTTGGAAAGCTGAAGCAGAACAAAGAACATGTGACGCATGCGATTTTAAAACTATCTGTCAAAAAAATAAAGGAAATATTGAGAACTTTACAGTACCTTAATAATATTACTTTATTTTATCATTTTCCACCAAAAATTAATTGATTTCCTATTTGATTAATATTTCTAAATATAAAAAATTAAACTTCATATATCTCTTTTTAAAAAATAAGAATAAAAATAGAATTAAAATAGATTTACTATATAAAATAAGAATAAAAAAAGGTTTTAAATAAATTTAGATAATTAAAAGATGAGATTATTCATCTTTAACTTCAGCATCTACATCAACGACTTCAGATTCTTTATTTGCTTTTTGAGCTGCTTTTCTATCTCTTCTATCTTGTCTTACAGCCCTTGCATCCTCTTTTAAATCATCTTTTGCAGATTTAACATCATTTTTTAAATCTTTAGCTTCAGCTTTTGCTTTAGCTGTTTTATCCTTAATTGAATCTTTAGTCTCATCTTTTTTAACTTTGAGATCCTCGGTTTTATCCTTTAAAGCAATTTTTTGTTCTTCTTTATGTTTTTTCTCAAGTTCTTTAAGTTCTTCTTTTTGTTTTGCTCTTAATTCTTCTCTTTCTTTCAATTGTTGTCTCATTAATGAAATCTCTTTATCAATATCCTCTGATTCCTCATTTTCATTATCGATTTTTGCATCTGATTTATCAATTGCATCTTTTAAATAATCCTTAACTTCCGCCTGTTTTTTAGAGAGTTCATCTTCACCATTTTTAACTTCATCTAATTTTTCATTAGCATAATTTAAAGATTTATCCAAGATTTTATTAGTTTTCTCATCGGCAATATTGACCCATTTTTTACCTAATTCAATACCTAGTTCTTTAAATTCAGGATCATTATATTGTTTTACCCTTTCAATTCCATATTCTGCAGCAACTTTTGAAAGTTCAACACCCTTTTTTGCAGCTTTGTAAAATACCATCTTATCACCTTTATAATATGATTAATTAATTATTATTTTTATTTCTTAAATCTGATAATTCTTGAGCTTGTTTTTTCTTAAGTTCTTCCATCTCTTTAAGTTGTTTTTGCATTAATCTATGCTCATCATCTAGGACTACTTCCTGATCTTGATTAGACTCTAGAATCATATCTGCCCTATCCAAGGCATTTTGCATTTCTTCCTTGGTTTCTAACTTTCTTTGAGAAAACTTGTCCATACCATTTTGAGATTCCTCAAGTTTAATATTAGCAACTTCTATAACCTTATCCATTGCTTGGTCTGCTTTTTGTTCCCCGACACGAGCCCATTTTATTCCAAGTTCCCTTGTCATTCTTCTCATTTCGGGATCATGTAATGATTTAGCCTTAGTGTAACTATATTTAGTTAAAGTCTTACCAAGTTCAACTCCCTTTTCAGCCTTATCAAGAATTCTCATTATATCACCTATAAGCATATAAAGTAATGATTAATTATTTAATTCTTTTATCATAAATACTTAGCTAATTTAATATATAAACTTATTGTTTTAAATAAAGAAATATCTACAGAATAAATAAAATGTTTAAATACTTGATTAAAAAATTGAAAAAATAGTTTAAGAGCAGATTATTAATTTAAAAAAGGAAAATTCATCTATTAAAATTATTAAATGATTAATTCCTTGGGGCTGTAAAAAATTCAACTGATGATAAACTACTTATTTTTTCTAATTCTAACTAAAAAACAATTTACAGTTGAAATACAACTTCAAAAGTTATAAAATAACATAAAACTAAAAAATAATAAGT
>Ga0256406_1000590_pt1 | contig 65396 bp, 67 predicted proteins | sample RumenRJG_03DNA_FD_185986 | JGI IMG/M metagenome (GOLD analysis project Ga0256406, IMG submission 185986) | Bovine rumen microbial communities from Lethbridge, Alberta, Canada - RJG_03 | ecosystem: Host-associated > Mammals > Digestive system > Stomach > Rumen | place: Canada: Alberta | collected... | reverse complement strand
CCTGCCTTCCCGACGAGGGACGGGTGTGGGCAGAGCCCACAAAACCCAAATCAGCCCCAGCGAGAAGCCGGGGCTAATGTTTCAATTATTTTGGGACATTTTCAAAAATGCTTGACAGGACTTTTTTATTTTCTTTTTCCCTTGCTTCCCATCCTCTGCTCATATACGAGTTCAAGCACGTTCTGTTGGTACTTCTCATCACTGTGCTCTCCCATTTCTTTCATACATCTGGCCTTCTCTACCTGAAGCGACTGGAGCTCCTCTTCCTTTATCTTTATCTCGCTGTCGATCTCCTTGATCCGTATCTGCAGATCCTCAACTATTTCCCTGTCTGAAGCGTCCATTTCTATTCCTCCATCTATACCTTTATACTTCTACTATCAGCTTCCGCCCTGTTCTCTGATACCTTCTGGTCCTGACGCCTGCTGCCGCAAGCATCCTCTTGGAAGCTATAGTGGATGGTTCCTTTTCATACTTGTCATCATCGTAGACTATTTCTGCAATCCCGGCCTGAATGATCGCCTTCGCGCACTCATTGCACGGAAAAAGAGTCACATACAGGGTCGCACCCTCAAGGCTTCCGCCTCTGTAATTGAGGATCGCATTCAGCTCGCTGTGCGTCGTGTAAAAATACTTGTTCTCGAGCGGCGGTCCCTCCCTCCTCCACGGGAAGTCATCGTCTGAGCAGCCTCTCGGAAGGCCGTTATATCCCATCGACAGAATCTTGTGATCCTCCGACACTATGCAGCAGCCCACCTGTGTATGCGGGTCCTTCGATCTCATTGCCGATAGTCCTGCAACCCCCATGAAATACTCATCCCAGCTGATATAGTCAGTTCTCTTGTCACTCATTCTCGAACTCCTTTATCCTGTCGGGCAGCTTCTCTATAGTCTGGCCCAGAGCTTCAAGACAGATCCCGTACACCTGCAGATTGCCTCCATACGGGTCCATTATCTCAAGCTCCTCCCCTGCGAATTCTGACAGCACGAATGTATTGCTCTCATTCGCTTCATCATGCCAAGCGATCGCGTCACTCCGCTGCTTCGCATTCATGGCCAGGATCAGCGTTCCGTCAGTAATATCCGCATCCGACAGCTCCTCTGAATGAAAACCTTCCGTGCCAAGCCCGTTTCCGGCCATCACAGCCTCCGTCTTCTGATTCAATGGCTCACTGAACGATACCACAAGTCCCCTGGCCATTGCCTCTATCCCCGAATCCGGAAACATCTTTTCGTAGAGAGCCTTCGCCATCGCTGACCTCGTATTGCCTCTCTTGTCCAGAAAAATAATCCGATCTACATTCATACCTCTATCACCTGATGTGCGGCTGCCTTCAGCAGACGGTTCATGATGGCATTACCGATCCTCGGTGTTGAAAATTCCTCTGAATAAATGAGCTCCGCCCCATACTCATCCATTCTCCTCAGCACATCAAACAGATTGTGTGCGATCTCGTATTCATCTGTCCTGTCGCCTATGCTTATCACATGACCTGCGTGGTAGAGATCCTTTGTCTCCTCTGTGGCTATGATTCCTACCTTCCTGCCGTCTGCCTCTCCCTCAGCTGCAAGACGGTTGATCTCTGCGATCACTCTGTCAGGCTCTCCGCTGACTATCTTCAGATCACCCTTCGGGGCATAATGCTTGTATCTCATACCTGGTGCCTTCGGGCGCACATGCACATTCTCAGTACCCAGGATTCCCGGGTCCACCTTTACCTCGCCGACTACCTCTTCGAGCATCTGCTTATTGATATAGCCCGGACGGAGGATCGTAGGCAGGCCCTCTGTCAGATCTACTATAGTAGATTCCAGTCCGATCTGTACCGGACCTCCGTCGATTATCGCATCTATCCTGCCACTCAGATCGTGGATCACATGCTCCGCCTTCGTAGGGGATGGTCTGCCTGATGTATTTGCACTCGGGGCAGCGATCATGCATCCCGACTCCCTGATCAGGGCATTAGCTATAGGATGGCTCGGAAATCTTACTGCCACGGTATCCAGTCCGCCCGTTGTCTCATGCGGAATGACTCCGTTCTTATTGACAATAAGTGTCATCGGGCCCGGCCAGAACGCATCTGACAGCTTCTTAGCTTCTGGCGGCAGATCTGCAGCTATTGACAAAAGCTGTGAATAATCACAGATGTGGACTATAAGCGGATTGTCCGATGGTCTCCCCTTCGCTGCGTATATAGCCTCAGATGCACCCGCATCACAGGCGTTCCCGCCCAGTCCATACACTGTCTCCGTAGGAAAAGCCACCAGACCGCCTTTTCTTAATATTTCTCCGGCTTCTCTTATCTTCGTGATATCTATATTCTCAGGATCTATCCTTATTACTTTTGTATCCATTATTTCATGTACTTTCCGATTATTTCCCAGACGCTGTCACTCTCGAGGCCTTCCTTCCAGAATGCTCCTCCGGCCAGGCTGTTATCCTTCATCACACCCAGCTTCAGCGCAAGTGACTTCTCATCCTCTACCCACAGCTGATATGTAGCGTCGTCCTCAGAGAACTCCACATAGTTCTGGCCCAGATCATCCTGCCAGGTCTCCTGGGCATTGTGGGACTTAATATAATCTGACTCACTTTTCATTCCTATCGTCTCAGTGGACAGAACTCCGTCCTTAGTCTTCCAGATCCGCGAATAGAACGGCATCCCAAGGATCAGCTGATCCTTCGGAACCTCCTTCAGGGATTCGCTCACGGCCTTTTTTACAAAAGAGATCGATGCATTACTGCCAGCCTGTCCGCCGCCTGCGTAATGCTCATCGTACGCCATGACTATCAGATAATCGGCATACTGCGCCTGAACCTTGCGGTTGTAATGGAGGCTCGATGCGGTTGGCGAGTAATTGTCCACTGACAGGATGATGTCATTATTCTCACACTTTATCGACAGCTCCTTGATGAACTCCACATAACCGTCCTTTGCATCCGTCGACACCTGCTCGAAATCTACATTGATACCGTCGAGATTGTATGCAATCGCTTTGGCTATCATGTTATTGACCAGATTATCGCGCGATGAGGTATGATCAAGCACCGTAGTCGTATCTACGCCCTTGTTCTCGAAATTGCTGAAAAGTGCCCAGACCTGTACGCCCTTGTCATGGCACTTCTTCACATAGTCGAGACTTCCTATGTCTGACAGGCCGCCGTCATTATCGGCTATGCGGAACCATGTAGGTGACACTACATTGATCCCTGTGTCGCCCGAAAGCACCTGGTCTATTCCGGCATTGGCTGTACGGTTCGTCACCTGATGCCATACCAGATTGACGCTGCCTTTCATCCTGATATGATTATACTTTCTTGCTGCCAGCTGCTTCTTCGTCTTCTCTGTGGAAATATCGCCGATCGTCGAATCCTTCACACATCCCAGAATCCCGTCATTCGTAAGTATCTGGCTCCATTTGCCATAGGACTGCAGAACGGTGATTCCCGTGCCCTTCTTCACGTCTGCAAGTATTCTGCTCTTCGGTCCTCCGAATCTCCTGATCTCCGTATCCTTCGATATGGATGATACCTTCCGCTTGTATCCGGCCTTCTCGATCACGAGTCTGTATGGCTTCTTCCCTGTCTTATAGGAAAAATCAGAAAACTTATCTGCGAAATCCACTGCCACATAGGTCCTGTCGCCGTCACCCGTGATCACCAGCTTCTGACCCAGGTCCTCCTGACTGCGGCCAGCAGTATAGTATGTATCTCCCTTATTGACAGAAATCACCTGACTGTCCGTAGCATATCTCAGGATATTCCCTGAATCATCATACACATATCCATCATCAATGCTGTCCTTCAGCTCGTCAAGCAGTATATAAAAATGTCCGTTGCTTACGATCGCAGCCTTCTTCGTATCCGATTTCTCCCCGTTTACGAACAGGGCCGCCTCCTTCCCGGACACCCCGTAATAATCCGCGAGACTCGTTCTATCCTTCGTCGGGGCATACCTCACTTCCCAGATCGCCAGAGTCGCCAGTATCAGCACCGCCAGAAGCCCCAGAACTATTATATACTTTACTGCCTCACCCTTGTTTGCAGTCCTCTTTGCCATCTGATCATTCCTTTCAAATCATCGATACTCTGATTATATCGCAAATAATCTTCATCCGCCACATCCTATTGTGAAAATTTTTCGAAAATACAATAAAGCCGCCACCGTGTATTCTTGTCCACACGGTAGCAGCAGGATTCTTTTTCAAATTCAGACTGTTCGCAGTCACCGGATACTTAATCCAAGTATCTGGATTTATTATCTCCTTTACTCTAATAATAAATTCAAATTCTTTAAGTTTTCTTTTGTCAGGCGGTATGGGTCGCAGATATGCAGATCCCTGATGCTTCTGATACCGATACCGAACTCCCTGCCAAGGTCGTGGTCCGACCCGGCTGAGCCGGATACAGAATACGTCATATTCCTGAATCTCTGCCTTAGCTTCTCTTCATTGACGATCGTAGAAAACAGAAATTCCCTGGCATATATGCGCCTCCACGGTGTTGTACTTATCATGGCATATATTCTGTCGGTCATCATCAGCTCTTCTGATGTATATACTCCATGATCACCGCCAAGGTCTATGACTATTCTGTCCAGTCCCCTATACTTCATCTTCTCAAGATCTGTCATGCTCTTCAGGACATAATACCTGAGTACCCCGTCATCGTATCCCGGAGGCTCCATATCCACACATTCCGCATGTGAAAGCATGTCTGCAAAGCCCCTGTCTTCCCCGACTATTGCCAGTGCTGTGTTGTAACCCTTTGCTGACCTGTAGTAATTGGCCAGTGCGATAGATGCAGTCGCCGTGTCCGTCTCTGGCGCCGAGGCAATGATGCCGATAGTCTCCGTTCTTTTAAAAATGTCCTTTCCTGCCTTTGTATTTCCTGAAAATCTGATCATACACTCTCCTGATGGTCCTGTCCGGGTGCATCGGGTTCTCATCATACGGCATGCTGACTACCCTGTGCCCTGTGGCCTTCGCCAGTGCATGCGCCATACCCGGGTTAGATGGTGTGATCATTAGAATACCGCTGTCCTTCTGCAGGTATTCCTGCATCAGCATTCTGCTATGCCACGGCCTCGATCCTGTCAGATAAATGATGACATCCGCATCCTCTGCCAGTGTGAAGTCCGTCCCGCAGTCACTTACACAGATTCCCTCAGGCGTATGCTGTGGCTCTACGGCCGGTCCGTAATCTGCCATGCCCCTGAACCACCTGTGGTATATGATCCCGTCCTTCTCCCTGAAGTCTGTATTCAGATTCTCCTCAAGTGCGAGAAATCCCGGTCTGCCTGACAGGTTCCTGTAAAATGCTCTGTGTCCCTTCTGCCCCAGATATGATGTAATACTTACTGCTACGTGGGTAGTGCCTATGCCTCTCTGATTCCCTATTACCGCTATACTACTGATAAGAAGCCCCTCTTTGTCATTTCCGCTCCTCTTCCGGCACCATTCTGTAATATCCTTCTTCCATTCTGCTGCCGATATATATCTGGCTGACATATCCTTCGCACAGGCCTTCCTGATCATCCTGCGGAATGCGTATGGCACATAGCTGTCACAGTGAGCAAGCATCTCCGACGCTACCTGTCCAAGGTCGTAGAGATCCTCTCCCTGGCTCCTGCCTGCATTCCCGCCAAGGAAATCTGAAATCCCGTAATCGATCAGCACTATCTGCTTCCCTCTGATCAGCAGATGCTCAGTCTTCAGATCCTGATGAGTCACCGGCTGCTGCCTGTCATGCAGATAGGCCAGTATATCGAGTATCTGTGACATGACCTCCGCTATGAATCCCAGATCCAGGCTGCTGTATCTGAGCAGATATTCCTGAAGTGAAAGCCCCTCTATGTACTCCTCTATGAGACAGATCTCCTCTTCATCTTCCCAATAATCATAAATAAGTGGAATGCCGGGGTGCTTAAGAGTCTTCAGTATCTCTGACTCTCTCCGCAGCTGGTACTGTGCATCAAGCGAGCCTTCGCTGTGCTGCTTCCTGATCCGTTTCAATACGCGTCTGGTTCCGAGTCCCTGATGTTCTGCCAGGATGACATCCATATCCTCCGAATGATGGAGAACGCTGACCATGCGATATGCTGCCTTAAGCTTTATATGACTCTCTCCTTTCCTTGTCGTATTAGCTTCTTACTGATTCTTTTATACGCTCTTTTTCTGATTTTGCCAATAGGTTTTCTTCCGATTTAATCGGCTGTTTAGAATTGTTAATATTCTGTTTAGAAAGTTTATTTTCTGTTTATCTTTATAAACTTTTTGTTTATGATTTGTTCGGTTTACAAATGCGGTTTTATGCGGTATTATATGAAAAATATCGAACAGAGAGGACTTTTATGACGATAAACCGATACGATGAGGACACAATTGAATGCGTTCTGACCCCGGAAGACCTGCAGAACCGGCATTTGTCGCTTGCTGACCTGAATTACGGCTCGCCTGTGCTCAGATCCCTGACCTCGGATCTGCTTAGTTTTCTCAGTAAGAAGTATGACTTCAGCATTCCGGATGATGAGCCGGCTTCTATTGAGGCTGTGCCGCTTGAGGATGGAGGCCTGTCAGTCATTTTTTCAAAAAATGCATACGCCGATGATATCGATCCGCGATATTCCACCTTTACTGAACCGGATGTGTCGGATTCTGATGATATCGATGCTCCTCTGTCAGTCCATGATGCCATTCACCGGATGCTCGACTCTATCACCAGCCCTGGGAAGGAATTTTCTCACTATCTGCTGCACTGCGATTCTACCGAGAAGGAAAGCGCATCCACGAAGGCGATCGTCGTATTTGACAGCTTTACTGACGTTCTTCATCTGGTCTCGCTTCTGTCGGACTCCATTCCCATGAGTCTCGGTATATTCCGTTCTGAGAAGAAGGCCTATCTCATGATCTTCCATTTCTACAGGATGAGCGATGATGATATCGAGGATCTGCTGTCGATCATCTGTGAATACGGCATGCTCAGGCAGATGTCCATCGGTACCGAAAGCTACGTCACTGAGCACTGTGAGATGATAATGCCGGTCGTGCCCTTCATAATCGCCCGGACCCTGATGGTCAATTACAAATAAAAAGAGCCCTGCGGGGCTCTTTACTATTGCTCTTATGCTTCTGCAGCAGTTGATGCATTTTCCTTTACCAGGAACTTATTGATCTCATCCACGAGATCCTGCGGATTGATACCGTGGACCATTGCCGCTTCCTCGATCGTCTCCATCTGAGATGCAGGACATCCAAGACAGTGCATTCCGATTCCGAAGAGTATCGGTGCTATATTTGTATCAATCTGTAAGAGTTCCCCGATCATGGTATCTTTTTCTACCTGTGGTACTTCTTCCATTGTACTGCTCCTTTCATATATACTGCAATTATCATATCACTAGGCCGGATTATTGTCTGTTGCAAATCCAACGTCTAATTTCTTTAAAAATCAGTATAACACGGTTTTTAATTGTATGCAATCCATTTTTTTATAAAATACAAAAAGATGAAAAAAGGGACGGGTCCCTTTTCATCTACCGATGAAAAATGAACCCGTTCCCTGAATATTCCTACGGATTGCTATTAGTCGCAGATTGTAAGCTCTGACTCCTTGTCGAAGAAGTGAGTCTTGGTCATATCAAGATGGAATGTCATCTTGTCGCCGGTTCTTGCCTTTGTACGTGGGTCAACTCTTGCAGTAACCTGTGTGCCTGCATAATCGAAATACAGGAATACCTCTGCACCGAGCAGCTCATATACACGGATTGTAGCATCGATTGAATTGCCGAGCTCAACCTCGCTTGCTCCTGACTCCGGATCATAGATATCCTCTGGACGAATACCAAGGATAACTGTCTTGCCATCATAGCCCTTGTCGATAAGAACCTTTGCCTTGTCTGCAGGTACCTTCAGCTTTGCCTCGCCAACTGTAGCGATGACATCATTGCCCTCTTTGGAGATCTTCGCGTCGAGGAAGTTCATCTGAGGTGATCCGATGAAGCCTGCGACGAAGATATTAACAGGATGTGCATACAGTGTCTGTGGAGAATCGATCTGCTGAACGACACCGTCCTTCATAACTACGATTCTGGTACCAAGGGTCATAGCCTCGGTCTGGTCATGTGTAACGTAGATGATGGTTGCACCGAGTCTCTCATGGAGCTTGCTGATCTCGATACGCATCTGTACACGGAGCTTTGCATCGAGGTTTGACAGAGGCTCATCCATGAGGAATACCTTAGGATTACGTACGATTGCACGTCCCATGGCAACACGCTGTCTCTGACCACCTGAAAGAGCCTTCGGCTTACGATCAAGAAGCTTGTCCAGATCAAGGATCTTTGCTGCTTCCATAACTCTCTTCTGGATCTCGGCCTTATCGAACTTACGGATCTTGAGTCCGAATGCCATATTATCAAATACTGTCATGTGCGGATACAGAGCGTAGTTCTGGAATACCATTGCGATATCACGGTCCTTAGGCTCTACATTGTTCATGACCTTTCCATCGATCTTCAGCTCACCTGAGGTGATGTCCTCGAGTCCTGCGATCATACGGAGTGTGGTTGACTTTCCGCATCCTGAAGGTCCTACGAAGATGATGAATTCCTTATCTGCTACATCAAGATTGAAGTCCTTAACGGCTTCGAATCCGTTCGGATATACCTTGCAGATATTGTGAAGTGAAACACTTGCCATTTCTATTTCCTCTTTTCTTATTATACGGCGTTATAACGCCTCTTCTCTGTTTACAACATATATGTTACAAAAATCTCTTTTCCTTTTCAACGGCATTATGCACAAAATTTTATCCCTCTTTTTCGTCAGAATAACCAACTATGGAATATTTGCCCGAAAGATGATATAATACTTCAGACTAACATCAGGAGGAATTCAATGAATCCACTGAAGAAGGGCTACATAAGAGCCTACCTTTCGATACCATTATATATGATACCTGTTCTGGTCATTGTCACCGGATGCATGTATTTATATGATACAAAAGCAGGATTTGCCGTTGCTATTTTTACTATACTGTATTCGTGTGTAGCGATACTGGTCTATTCAGTCAGCAGTCGGAAGATGGCTGACGAGATCATGCGGTTCGCGACCTGCTATGGCACTATCCAGAAGGAAATGCTCAAGGAATTCCAGCTTCCGTATGCTGTTCTCGATGAGAATGGCCGGTTCTTCTGGATGAATAACGAGTTTTCAAAGCAGACAGGTGAGGACGCTTCTTATAAGAAGCCGATTGCTACCATTTTCCCGGAGCTGTCCAGGGAGACGCTCGAGAAGACTACCGAGGAGTCTCAGACCATCCGTATCAATCAGGAGTCAAAAGTCTATGATGCAGTCCTCACGCGGCTCGAGTTCAAGCCTGTGAAGGCTAGCGAGGACGGTTCGATAAACGGCTCTCTGATCTCAGTCATGCTTTTCGATGAGACCTCTCATGAGAAGCTGAAGGCTGCATTCGAGGACCAGCGCCTCGTGACCGGTCTTATCTATATTGACAACTATGACGAGAGCATCGATTCGCTCGAGGATGATGTGAAGAAGTCACTCATCCGTGCGATCATCGACAGGAAGATCGGCAAGTACTTCAGACAGGCCGATGCCATTATCAGGAAGACGGATAATGACAAGTATTTCCTTATTTTCCAGCAGAAATATCTGCCGAAGCTGGAGGAGAATAAATTCTCTGTCCTCGATGATGTGAGGAATACCAAGGTCGGAAATGACCGTGAGGTCACTCTCTCTATCGGTATTGGAAAGGGTGCCCGCACCTATTCCCAGAGTGCCGAGTATTCACGAGCTGCCATTGACCTGGCCCTGGGCCGTGGAGGCTCGCAGGCTGTTATCAAGAGCAGGAATCATGTATATTACTACGGTGTCCGCGGCAAGGAGGTCGAGAAGACGACCCGTGTGAAGGCCCGGGTTAAGGCCCAGGCTCTCCGCGAGATGATGGAGACCAAGGATTCCGTGATCGTCATGGGCCATCAGATAAGCGATGTCGATGCACTCGGCGCCGCTGTCGGTGTATTCTGTGCTGCGCGTGAATTAGGGAAAAAGTGCCAGATCGTGCTGAATACGATCACGAGCTCGCTGAGACTGCTGGTGGATAAGTTCGGTCCTGAGGACGGTTATCCTGAGGATATGTTTATCAATAGCGAGAGGGCTCTCGAGCTGGTCAATGACAATACTCTGGTCATGGTCGTCGATACAAACCGCCCTTCATATACCGAGTGTCCTGAGCTTCTTCAGCGAAGCCAGAGCATCGTGGTATTCGATCATCACCGTCAGGGAAGCGAGCGTATCGAGGATACTATTCTTTCTTATATAGAGCCGTACGCTTCAAGCGCCTGCGAGCTCATTGCCGAGACGCTGCAGTATTTCTCAGACAGGATGCAGCTTGCACCGCAGGAGGCCGACTGTATCTATGCCGGCATCCTTATCGATACGAACAACTTCATGACGAAGACCGGTGTTCGTACATTTGAGGCAGCTGCCTATCTGAAGAGGAGCGGAGCCGATGTCACGAGAGTCAGGAAGCTGCTCCGCGAGGACATGGCTACATACAAGGCCCGCGCTGAGGTCGTCCGTCATGCAGAGGTTTACAAGGGCGCATTTGCCATATCTGTATGTCAGACTGATGAGGTCGAAAGCCCTACCATAGTAGGCGCTCAGGCTTCCAATGAACTGCTGAATATAGTCGATATCAAGGCCAGCTTCGTAATGACCGAATACAAAGGGAAAATATACGTCAGTGCCCGTTCCATCGACGAGATCGATGTACAGCTGATCATGGAGCGTCTCGGCGGCGGTGGTCATCTGAATGTGGCCGGTGCACAGATTGCCGATGCTACAGTCGATGAGGTCAAGCAGCGTATAAAGGATATACTGGATGTAATGATCGAGGAAGGAGAAATCAAACTATGAAGGTAATACTTCTTGCAGATGTAAAGCCACACGGCAAAAAGGGTGACGTGATCGAGGTTTCTGAGGGTTACGGCCGCAATATGCTGATCAAGAGGAAGCTCGCAGTTGAGGCTACCCCTACCAATATCAACAATCTGAAGCTTCAGAACAGGCACAGGGAAAAGCTCGAGGAGGAAAATCTCGAAGCTGCTAAGGCTCTTGCAGAAAAGATAAAGGACTGGAAGGTCGAGACAACCCTGAAGTCCGGCGAGGGCGGCCGTACCTTCGGCTCCGTCTCCGCAAAGGAAATAGCAGAGGCTGTCGAGAAGCAGTATAATGAGAAGATTGACAAGAAAAAGATCCATCTTCCTGAGCCTATCAGATCATTAGGAGTTCACGAGGTGACACTGAAGCTTCATCCACAGGTTACGGCTACCCTTCGTGTGCATGTCGGAGAGAAAGCATAATGGACGATACCCGCGTAGGATCATCAGATGCAGCTGCCATAGACCGGCAGATGCCCAATAGCAGGGAGGCAGAACAGTGTGTGCTCGGATCAATGCTCTATGATCCGCAGACCATCAATACAGCTACCTCCATGCTCGTGCCTGATGACTTTTATACAAGTGTATATAGATATATATTCCAGTCGATCGTCGAGGTATATAATGACACCGGCGGCGCTGACCCTGTCGAGGTCATCAATAATCTCCAGAAAAAGGGTGTATCCCAGGAGTATGCCGAGGCTGGCTTCATAGGTTCCCTGATACAGAATGTACCGCTTGCCACTAACATCCGCAGCTACTGCAAGATAGTCAGGGAAAAGTCCATCCTCCGTAATATCATCAGGATGAACCAGACCATCTCTAACGACTGCTTCGATGACAAGAAATCGATCGATGAGATAATGGATGAGACAGAGAAGGGATTCCTCTCTCTGCTTCAGAACAAGGGCGTAAATGATGACTTCATCCCTATTGACCGGATCGTGGTTGACGCGATCAAGAGCATTGAGGAAGCATCCAAGAACGACGGAAGCGTCACCGGAATCCCAACCGGATTCATAGACCTTGACTACATGCTTTCAGGCCTTCAGAATTCGGCCCTCATCATCATCGCTGCACGTCCGGCAATGGGCAAGACCTCTTTCGCGCTCAATGTAGCTCAGCACATCGCTCTGAAGGAGCACAAGACAGTAGCTCTCTTCACTCTCGAGATGTCAAAGGTCGAATACACGAAGAAGCTTCTATCTCTTGAATCGACGATAGATTTCGGCAAGATAAGAACCGGTCAGCTGAACGACACCGAATGGGGAGAGCTTTTCGAGGCAGGAAATGATATCGGTATGTCACATATCATCATTGATGATACACCAGCCATCAGCATCCCTGAGCTTCGCAGCAAATGCCGCAAATACAAGCAGGAGAATGATCTGGCATGCGTATTCATCGACTACCTCGGTCTCATGAGCTATGGCCGGAAATCTGAATCGCGTCAGCAGGAGATCGCCGAGATCTCCCGTTCACTGAAGGCTCTCGCCAGAGAGCTTGATATCCCTGTGGTAGCCCTGCAGCAGCTGAACCGAAGCCCTGAGCTCCGTGACGACAAGCGTCCTATGCTCTCCGACCTGCGTGACTCAGGAGCCATCGAGCAGGATGCCGACGTGGTAATGTTTATCTATAGGGATGACTATTATAATAAGGACACAGACAGGAAGAACGTCTCAGAGATCATCATCGCAAAGCAGCGTAGCGGACCTGTAGGGACCGTCGAGCTCGCATGGATTCCGAGACTTGCGAAATTTGCGAATAAGGCTCACGCCCATAATAAGGAAAAAATCGATTAAAAAAGAACCCCGGCACGAGACCGGGGTTCTTCCTCTTTTAAAAAATGTGGATTATCAGCCCTGGCTGATAGCTCCTGTAGGGCAGACACCTGCGCATGTACCACACTCAACGCAAGCTGAAGCGTCGATCTGATACTGTGTATCTCCCTGTGAAATAGCGCCTACCGGGCACTCTGGCTCACATGTACCACATGAAACACATGAATCTGAAATAACGTATGCCATAATTTTTCCTCCATATACTACATACTTTACATACTTACTTTTCCGTGCTTGTATACACGTTTTCTGTTAACTATACTATAACAGAATTTAATTAAATACAAGTACTAAATCAAATACTTGTCACTTGTTCTTCAGATAGTCCGAGATCATCAGGGCTATCTTCATCACCATTGCATCATCAAACTTCCTGATATCAAGTCCGGTCTGGCGCTCGATCTTCTCGATACGGTAGACAAGGGTATTCCTGTGCACATATAGTGCTCTCGCTGTCTCCGCAAGAGAAAGCCCGCTGTCAAAGAAGACCCTGATCGTATTCTTCGTCTCCGGGTCGAGCTCCTGCAGATCGAAATCCCCAAGATGATCCTTCAGGAATTCCTCGCACACCTCTCTTGGAAGCGCATATATCAGCTTCCCGGTGCCAAGCTCATGATAGCCATATACCGACCTGTCCTCGAGGAACAGCTTGCCGATGGCATCGGCCCTGCATACATTCCTGTATGATTCCGGCAGCTTCCTGAAATCATCAATACACTCGTCATACGATATATTCACTGAGATCATGGCCTCAGAACCCAGCATATCCACAAGTGTCTCGGCCATTTTTCTGAAATCCTCCGTACCCGTCGGCTGCCTGAGCTCTCTGACGAGCACCAGATGCGTCCTGTCCATCTCTACCGTATGATCAGCACCCGGAATGTACAGCGATGATATCATCCGAAGCATATACGGCTCGTATGGCTGCCTGAAGCTCAGTAGGAAAATCACCCAGTCAGATTCCATATTGAAGTGATAGATAACTGCCTTTTCCTCGATCTCTTCATCAGACAGCTCCCCAAGCAGGAACTGCTTCAGGAAAAAGCCTGTATCACCCTCACCCTTGTATGTACGGATCAGCTTTGACAGAACCTTTGCCGTACCAGCATTATCCTCGTCATCTCTGATAGAAAATGTGATGCCGGTCTCCTGATTCAGTTCTTCTAAGAGTCTCTCAGTTCTTTCGTCCATGAATTACCTGTGAACAACATCCTTTGATGCGTGCTCCATAGCGTCGAGGAAATCATCCTCAAGCTCCATGAGTACAATCTCTTCATCCTTCTTCTGATTGCGGAATACTACTGCATATACCTTCTTCTCAGGATCACGGCTTGTGCAGTCCCAGACCTTCAGGCCCCTGCCTGTATAGCCCTTGATGGCATTGGAATCCTTCGGGGCGCAGATGATGACATCGCTCATCTCGAACGACAGGTATCTCTTTCTCGAGCTCTTGGAGAAAACCCTTGCGATGTCGATCGTGCCATTCGTATATGAATAGTCGAAGTCGATCTGGTCTCTGGTTCCTGCAAACCACGCGAGAAAGAACAGTGCCAGTGCGATAAGAAGCGGCCACAGATACAGTCCCAGCGGAACTACACATACGATGCCTGCAAGTATCAGAATGACCCTGAGCACCATAACTGCCGTGCTTTTCTTTCTGGATGCATAATTTTCTACATGAGTGTCCTGCAAATACATTTCTTACCTTCCTTTGGTTTTTTTATTATTCTATCATTTCATCAATGAAGTGACAACAGTCATTCAGTATATCCCATGGAAAATTTCACCTGATCCTCGGCATCCTGGAGCGCCTTCCTCGTATCCGCACCATCGATAACATTTCTTATTGCAAAGGAAATCTGCTGCCGGGCAGTATAATGATAGTCACTCTGCTCGACCTGCTTTACCCTTGTGCTCATGTCCACTACCTTCTGATATACAGGCTGATCCCTGAAATATTCTACGCCCTTGGAATATACGTCCGACTTACCGGCCGAAATGCATGTAGTTACCAGGCCGCCCTTCTCAAGAGCCTCGTCATATGTCGCCTTGGCACCGTTTCCTCCGCCGAATGTATATGCCAGGAAATCCTTTGCCAGATCCCTCCTGCTGCATGCAGATGTGATATACAGAGAAGAACCGCCGTTTGAGGCATAGCCCTCTTCTCCGGAGAATGTAGGAAGCGATGTGATGGCCCATTTTCCTGAATTCATCTGCTCCTGCTCGATGGTAGGAATGATCCAGTTGCCGTTCATGACACCGGCCACCATATCTCCCCTGATGGTCTGTTCCGTATAGCTGGCATAGTCATCGGTCAGATACAGGACATTGTCTCTTACGAGCTTCACGATCATATCTACGACCTTCACAAGCATCTCATTGTCAGTGAAGTACGGCTTCCCATCCTTAAAAAAGGATTTGCCTTCCGCCTGCATCATCATGTACGGAAGTGCATTGTCATCACCGTTTATGGAAATAAGGTACTTCCCGGTCTTCGCGTAGACATCCTTGCCTATCTCATCGAATCTGTCCCAGGTGATGCCTGTCATATCATCGATCGTATATCCGGCCTGTTCAAGCAGGTCTGTCCTGTAAGCAAATACTGCCGTAGCATTGTCAAGCGGCACGCCATAATGCACGCCATCCTCGGTGGAATATGACAGCTTCTCTGTACTGAAGTCATTCCAGTCAATGCCGGACCCTTCCAGATCCTGCCAGGCATTCGTATAATCATTGTAGAATCTGTTGAACGAATGATCCTGGAACAGCACTATATCAGAAAGCTTGCTGTAATCGTTATTCGAACCCGCCAGAGTGACGGCATCCTCTATATCTGCGGAATCCGATATCCGGACTATAGTCAGCTTAAAATCCGGATTCACCTCCTGATATGCCTTCTCAGCTGCCCTGAGTGCCGGTACATTAAAATTCTCATCCCAGGCCATTACCGACAGCTCGTTGTCATCCTCCTTAGATGTATCAACCCTCACTATGCTGTCCTTGCCATCATTTCCCTTGGAAGAATTGTCAGATCTCTTTCCACAGGATGTCATCGCCAGCGTCATCGCTGCCGCAAGTACCAGTGCCATAAGTCTCTTCATTGATATTCCCTCCAGATAAATAAAAAAGTCCCCTGTCGGATAAAGCCTTCATACTTTTCCAACAAGAGGACTTCTGCTTGTGATATAAAATCCCAACTGACCTTTATTAGTCTGTTACGTATGGCATCATGGCAAGATGACGTGCTCTCTTGATAGCTGATGTGATCTCTCTCTGATGCTTTGCGCAGTTGCCGGTGATACGACGAGGAAGGATCTTTCCTCTCTCTGATACGTACTTCTTAAGCTGTGCTACGTTCTTGTAATCTATTACATTGTCTTTTCCACAGAATACGCAGACTTTTCTTCTTCTGCGAACCGGTCTTCCTCTAAAAGCCATTGTTGCTTTACCTCCGTAAATAATCTGATTAATTATGCAAACGGCAGATCCTGATCTATACCCTCCGGTATATTCATGAAGCTGTCAGCAGCATCCTCAGGCTTCTCAGCCTGCTGCTGTGGTGCCTGCGGCACCGGTGCTCCTGCGTTTGCCTGTGAAGCGGCCTTGCTCTCTGCAAACTCTACCTGATTGACATTTACCTCGAATGAGTAAACTGTCTCGCCAGGGTGCTTCTTTGATTCGTAATTGTTATTACGCATTTCCCCTTCCACAAGGACCTTGGTTCCCTTGTGAAGATACTTCTCAACGAACTCACCGGTCTTCCCGAATGCCACGCAATTGAAAAAATCTGCCTCTGGCTGGCCATCACGCTTGAATCTGCGGTCTACTGCGAGTGAAAATCTCGCGATCGCCATATTCTGTGCACCGCCATAGCGCACCTCAGGATCTCTGGTAAGTCTCCCCATTAGTATTATTTTGTTCATATAAAGCCCCTTTCTCTTGTTCTGCTTTAATGATTATTTCTCGTCTGTACGAACGATCAGGAATCTCAGAACATTCTCCATGATGCGGACATCGGCCTCGATCATCGCTGGAGCCTCAGGATCAGAATCGAACGGAATGAAATAATAATATCCCTCGTCCATCTTCTGGATCTCATAAGCAAGCTTCTGCTTGCCGCGATCATCGATCTCTCCGATCTGGCCGCCGGCTCTGGTGATGTAGTCCTTTGCCTTGTCGACTACGGCTGTTCTGGCTTCGTCATCAATCTTCGCATTAACGACGAGTGCTAATTCATACTTGTTCATTTGTTTCCTCCTTATGGTCATTTGGCCCGCGCTATGACGCGAGCAAGGATTTCATATACCACGTTTGTCTATTCTAGCACGGCCCCCGAAAATTTGCAACCACTAAATATTGTGCAATTATGCCTTTATTCTGTCAAGGACCTCGCCGATCTTCGATTCTATCACGAGGTCTGCGTGCTTGTCACGGTCGGTCGCCTGGAGATTTATCACCACGAGATGTTTTCCACGGAAATAATCGATCAGCCCGGCTGCCGGATATACTACCAGCGAGGTACCGCCGATGATCAGCATGTCTGCGTCTGCGATCGCCCTGACCGCGCCCGTCACGGTATCATTGTCGAGCCCCTCCTCATACAGCACCACGTCCGGCTTCACCGGTCCGCCGCACTTCGTGCATACCGGGTCGAGGCAGCCATTTTTCTTCTGATCCATCATGAAGTCGAGATCATAGAAGGCCCCGCAGTGCTCGCAATAGTTTTTCATTACAGTACCATGCAGCTCGTAAACCTTCCTGCTGCCGGCCTTCTGATGCAGGCCATCGATATTCTGTGTCACTACTGCCGTCATCTTCCCGGCCCTCTCGAGCTCAGCAAGCTTCAGATGTGCCTTGTTCGGCGCAACTCCGTCCACAAGTATCTTGTCATAGTAGAATCTGAAAAATTCCTCACGGTTCGTCTCATAGAAGGTGTGGCTCAGGATCGTCTCCGGCGGATACTTGTAATGCTGGTGATACAGACCGTTTGTGCTTCTGAAGTCTGGTACTCCGCTCTCTGTCGACACTCCCGCGCCGCCGAAAAAGACAATTTTTTCTGAATCGTCAACCATTTCCTGCAGCCTCTCAATTTTTTCATCAAGCTCACTCATTGACCTTCAGCCTCCTGTATATCTCGCGTTTATTGGTTCCCAGATCCCTTGCCACTGCCTTCATGGCATCCTTTTCGCTCATGCCCTTAGCCGTGTACAGAGCCATGTGCTCTTCAAGTGTCATTTCCGAAAAGGCCTGCTGCCTCTCAGCCTGCTGCTCTTCCTTTGACTTTCCCTCGATCACAAGCACGTACTCGCCTCTGGGTTCATTCTCATTGTAAAAATCAATAGCCTCCGAAAAGGTCATCTGCTGCTTTTCCTCGAACCTCTTCGTAAGCTCTCTGCAGAGCACCAGCCGTCTGTCTCCACCAAGCACTCCTGCGAGCTCTGTAAGCGTCTTCTTCAGATGATGTGGGGCCTCATATATGATAATCGTACGCGTGTCATCCTTTATCTCATCGAGCACCCTCTGCCGCTCCCTCTTATCCTTTGGCAGGAAAGCCTCAAATGAAAACCTCCTGCATGACAGGCCTGAGGATGTAACCGCCGTAATACAGGCAGCAGGCCCCGGTACCGAATAAACAGGAATTCCTTCCTCAACACATTTCCTCACGAGCTCCTCACCCGGATCGGATATGCCTGGTGTGCCTGCATCAGTAATGCAGGCTACAGTTTTCCCTGAGAGCATCTGCTCCACGAGGTAGTCTGCCTTCTCGAGCTTATTGAATTCATGATAGCTTGTCACCGGCGTATGTATTTCAAAATGTGAAAGTAATACACCTGAGGTCCGCGTATCCTCTGCTGCTACGAGGTCTGCCTCCTTCAGAACCCTGATCGCGCGGAGGGTGATATCCTCGAGATTGCCTATCGGTGTCGCCACCAGATACAGAGTTCCTTCAGAAGCCATAGTTTTCCCTCATTTCCTGTGTATATACTCCCGGTGCCTCATACAGTATCAGCGGCCTCTCGATCCGCAGCTCCGGATTGCCGTTTTTTCTTCCCTCTATGAGCACCAGCACCGGCTCCCTGTCGGCATACGGATACACGAGCCGCAGCCGTTTCGGCTCCACCCTGTATTCCCTCATCAGACAAATAATGTCCGCAAGCCGCTGTGGCCTGTGGACATAGTAGCATCTGCCATTGCCGGTGAGAAGGGCGGCCGTCTCCCTGACCAGATCCCTGAGTGTCATCCTTATCTCATGACGGGCCACCGCCAGCGAATCCGCGGGATTTGCCTCGCCTCCGCCGGCCTTCATATATGGCGGGTTTGAGACTACGACCTCGCATGAATTCTTCCCGAATATCTCCGATGCCCTGCACATATCACCCTCTACAAAGCTGATATTATCCGTACCATTGAGTCTCGCGCTCCGGGCTGCCATCTCCACATTCTCAGGCTGGATCTCAAGCCCCGTGTAGCTCTTTCCGCTGTTCTTCGCCTCGAGAAGTATCGGCAGGATGCCGTTTCCACTGCCCAGGTCTATCAGACGCTCGCCCTTTTTTACCCTGGCGAAGCCTGACAGCAGGACTGCGTCTATTCCGAAGCAGAATCTGGACGGATTCTGGATTATGGCCCGGCCGTTTCTCTGCAGATCATCGATCCGCTCGCCCTTTCTCAGCTCAGTCTGTTCCATTGCTGTCCTTATTCGTATGGGTATAGCCGGACGAATATCCGCCGTTCTTCACTGATCTGTCATGACCGCCTTCGCCCTTGTGACCGCCGTTCCTGTGGTCATTATTCCTGCGGTTCTTATTATATCCGCCATTCCTGCGGCCGCGGTTATTGCCGCCATGACCGTTGTTCCTGTGGTCATTCCTGTGGTTCTCGTGATTTTCATGACTGTCATGATTCTCGCGATTTTCCCGGCTTTCAGGCTTCGGCTGCTTTTCTTCCTGCTTTGCCTGCTCCCAGGCGGCAGCTGCGGCCTCCTCATCACGCTTTGCCTTTTCCTCGGCAAGCCTTGCCTCCTCCTGCTTTCTGTACTTCTTCGGAGTGCAGGTCAGATCGCCGACGTCGAATTCCTTTACCTCCTTGACATCGTTTTTTTCGAAAAGGACTGCGACCTTCTGCCTGAGGATATTGACATTATATACAGTCCCCTGCTCGCCGGTGGCTGTCACTGCAAGGTCTCCGCGTCTTGGCATCTGCCTGTTCAGATACTCGTATGCTTCCTCCTCATTATTCAGACAGCACATGAGCCTTCCGCAGACTCCTGAGATCTTCGTCGGATTGAGAGAAAGATTCTGCTCCTTTGCCATCTTGATCGATACCGGCGAAAAGTCTGTCAGAAATGTCCTGCAGCACAGTGGCCTTCCGCAGACTCCCAGCCCTCCGAGTATCCTTGTCTCGTCTCTTACGCCTATCTGTCTCAGCTCTATCCTGGTCCTGAATTCCTGCGCCAGATCCTTGACCAGTGCACGGAAATCGACCCTGCCTTCTGCCGAGAAATAGAATGTCAGCTTTCTCCTGTCAAAGGTATAGTCCGCCCTTATCAGCTTCATATCGAGTCCATGATGCTTTATCTTGTCCTTGCATATCGCATAGGCTTCTGCCTCCAGGCGCTTGTTCTCTGCGTACTGGCTCAGATCCTCCTTCGTGCAGAGCCTCTCGATCTTCTTCAGGGGCTCCTTTATCTTTTCATCGCTCACCTCTACGACTGGTATCGTGACCTCTCCGACCTCCTCGCCCCTGTCGGTCTCCACGATGACCTTGTCGCCAATGTGTATATTGTATTCCTCCGGATCGTAATATCCGTTATTGCCGGCTAGCCTTAGCCTGACAGCTGTTACCTTTGGCATCTGTATATATTACCTTTCTTCCTGTCCGTATGTATTCCTGAATGCCCGGAACATGTTGATAAGCACGAGCTCGGGCTTCACATTCTCCTTAATTCGTCTGTCTGCAAGCCAGATCGCGTCAATACACTCCCTGATATCCGCAAACCTGTAGCTTTCTGCCTCTTCCCTTATCGCACTGCTCTCGTCCGAGAACATCAGCTTATCCTGGTCCGCTCCCGACTTCATCATCAGCACATCCCTGTACCAGTCGATGAACATATCGAGAAAAAACGGTATCCGTGACTTATCTTCTGTCAGCGAATCGATCCAGCCGCTCCACTCGTAGCTTTCTGTCCCTACCACGCCCTTCATGATGTCTACGGCTGTCTGCATGTCTGTAAGAAAATTATCCTGGCCTGCTATATCTGCCGCCCGGCCCAGGTTTCCCCTGGTGAACTTTACTATCTGCCTCGACCTATAGTCAGGAATATGATACTGACTCTGCAGCGTATCCTCTATGACCTTCTCGGGAAGAGGCGCGAGCGAAAGCTTGATGCACCTGGACCTGATGGTCTGCAGCAGCATATTCTCATTCGCACACAGCAGAATTATGACTACGTACTCCGGCGGCTCCTCGAGCGTCTTCAGCAGGGCATTCTGTGCCTGCTCGTTCATCATCTGCGCATCAGGGATGATGTAAACCTTTCTCTGTTCCTGATACGGCCTGATATCCACATCCGATACGACCTGCGTCCTTATCTCATCAACAGTGATCGCAGCAGGCTTCTCATGTGTCACAACTCTCAGATCCGGATGGTTCCCGGTCTCTATCTGGTGACAGCTGCGGCATTTACCACAGTTCAGGTATTCTCCCGGCTGTCTGTCCTCGCACAGGATCGATGAGGCAAAGGCCTTCGCTATCGTCTCCTTGCCCATGCCATCCTCGCCGATGATCATGTATGCCTGCGCCAGCTTGTCCTTCGACAGGGCATTCCTCAGGTGGGTCGTCACAGCCTGCTGCCCTATTATATCATCGAGATTCATCATGTCGAAATATCCAGCAGCAGCCCGCGGATCTCGTCAACCCTGCCGAGTATCGACAGATGATCCTTCTCCTCTGACACCAACTCCTGTGCCAGATCATCGAGATTCCTATCTACCAGCTTTATCATGCCATAGACCCTGTGTCTGCCTCTTCTGTCAAGAAAATTCTCACGGTTGAAGCTGTGCGAGCGGTTCACGACCTCGTTGATGAAGTCCTTTACCAGGCCGCGGTACTTCTTCATGTCCCTGATGTCCATGTGATCGGCGAGCTTTTTTCCCTGCTCGTCGATCTGCCCCATGAGATTATTGAGCTTCTCCTTCAGATCCGCATCCTCAATCTTCGAGGACAGGGTGAATTTGAAGTCCTTATCAGTCTTCTGCGGCTTTTCTGTTTTATTATCAGTATTGGTCTGACTCAGTGGATTAACCTTTATGTCCATACCTGATAACCTCTGCTATTTCAGCTACTGTCTCATTTATATCTTTATTCGGAAATCTTCGGTCAATTCCGGCTTCTCTCAGCCTTTCCTCGGAAAAATCCTTCTGATCCGCCAGGAATCTCCGGCACATTTCCTCGTACCTCGGCTGCTTCTGCCTCTTCTCCCTGTCCAGTGCTCTTGTCAGCCTCTCGCCGTCATCTACCTCTATATATATCGGAGTGACCCTGTCTTTTCCGAAGTAATCACGAATGCTCACATACGATTCCAGCGTCCCGACAGTCAGACTGTCGCTTTTCGCGAGATCTATCTGCCCATCGTCCGCCGTGAAATAATTCCAGTCACCATACACTGTATGATAGGTGCGGCATTCTATTACCCTTCCCTCGGACTTCATCCTGCTTGCGCCCTCATCGTCCGTGAAAAAATAATCCGTGCCGTCCTTCTCATCTGCCCTTATGGGGCGCGTGGTATAAGGCACTACCGGTGCGAGCCCGAGACTCCTGTCCTCAAGAAGTCTCTTCGCCACCGTATCCTTTCCGGATGCGCTCTTTCCTATGATAACATAAATTCTATATATATGCACGTCATCGGCCCTCTCTTCTCATGAAAAAATCACCGGAACCCTTCCGTCTGAGATACCCTCCACATACAGTCCCTGCTGCTCAGCTGTGCGAATTATAGCTACAATCCTGTCAGTGTAAACCTCTCCCGGCACGATCAGTGGAATTCCGGGCGGATATACTGTTATTATACCACCACATTCCTGACCTACCGCATTTTCTACTGGAGTCATTTCCACCTGCGAAAATTCGGCAATCCCGATATTGTCGTTTTTCACCGGCATGATCTCATAAAGTCCATGTCCCGTATCTTCTTTATCAGGCATATCGCCTGCTGCCTGTCTCAGCACATCCAGCATCCTGTCAAAGCCCTCCTGCGTGTCCATGACCGACGTCATGCAGATCACATAGTACAGGGACGCCATCTCGGGCTCGATGCCGCCTGCCCTCAGTATTTCTGCAAGCTCCGTGCCTGACCTTCCTGCCAGGTGTATCACCAGCTTCGAATCATCATAATTGTCTGTGTGAAAAAGCGTTAGGCCCGGTATCTGCGCAATCCCCTCTCTCAGCTCAGAAAGCGCCGACCTGTACGCTGCAAACCGTGCCCTTCCCTCCTGCTGCAGCAGGGTGACACAGTTGTCAATTCCAGCCATCAGTATATAGGACGGCGAGCTTGTCTCGAAATAGTCGAAATATTTCCTGATCCGCTCTGCGCTTATCAGGCTGTCCGAATTCCTGAGCAGACAGGCGGTCTGTGTCAGCGACGGCAGGGTCTTGTGCAGACTTACTATCACTGCATCTGCCTGCTGCTGTATCGGATTCGTGCCAAATCCGGTAAATCCCAGATGTGCTCCATGTGCTGCATCCACTATCAGCGGAATCCCATGCTCATGACAGGTCTCTGCTATACCGGCCACATCCGAGATCACGCCCTCATAGGTAGGTGAGGTGATCACGCAGGCTCTCGCAGCAGGCTCCTCGTCCAGAATCCCCGCTATCTGCTCCCTGGTGATCTCACCCGGGATACCGAATTCCTTTATATCCGGAAATGCATATACTGCATCCGCATTTCGAAGAATTGCCGCATGATACACACTTTTGTGGCTGTTCCTTGCGATCAGGAGCCTCTGTCCCGGGCCTGCTGCCGCAAATACCGCAGTCAGTATCATGTCCGTGGCCCCACCCACCGACAGGTAAGCCTCATCAGCCCCGTACATTTCCGCGACCTCATCCGACAGGTTCTTTATGATGCCCCTCGGATCATGCAGATTGTCATAGCCCTGTATCTCCGTGATATCTATATCATAGACATCAGGAAAGGCCATGCTGGCCCTCTTATGGCCCGGCATATGCATGGGGTATGGATCATCCTGCCGGAGCTGTTTTAATTTTTCTAATAATTCCATCAGTCGAGATACCTCCCGAGCTCAGGCATCCATTCTGCAAAAAATATTGTCTCTGTCGTCAGACTATTCCATATCGGCGTAATGAATTTCTTAAGCAGAGACATTACGTTCTCCCACGCCGGCTCCTTCAGATGATGGCGTCTGAGCAGCACCTTCCACTTTTTCTTCATGTAGCTGTTGTGGTCATACGATGCGAACATCCCGAGGCTCTTCTCTGAGGCCTTCCAGTCATCGCCATGCATTTCTTTTATTCTCTCGCAGATATCCCTGCCCGATATCGTCTCCTTCTGCAGCAGTCGATACAGATACAGGTATATTTCCATCTCGCCGACAAGCTCCAGCTTCTCCATGATGCCGCTGACGTAGGTCGCTGCCAGTGCATCCCTTGGATATACATTCAGATCAATTCGTGGAATTTCCGGGTCGAAAAAGTCGAAGCCTACTGCCCTGGAGTAGATTTCCCGACCGCCTGCTATTCTGATATCGAGCGGGATATACATATCGTCATAATAGATCTCTGCCCTGGCCTCGTGCGATATGATGCGGATTTCGAGCGGGAATCCTTCCTTCGATGCCTGCGCCTGCATACACAGGAGCAGCCTCTCACGGAAATCCTTCCTGTACGCGCATCCCGGAACAAATCCGTCCCTGGCGGTAATCCGCTCATCCGGTATATAGTAGCTTCTGATGCCTTCCTCGAACATCAGCCGATCCTGCGCCGGATCAAGCGATGATGGTGTCACGAGCACCAGATTCCGCGAAAAGCCTATCCTCTCAGTGAGGTAGAGCATGACTCCTGTCACATACCAGCCCAGTACCTGATCAAACGGAAGCCCGTTTCTCTCTGCATATTCTGCAAGCTCCTTCTGCCTCATCATCAGAGCCACACTCCGATCATATTCCTGACCTTATTTACTACCTGCCTCTCGGCGGCATACGTCATCAGGTGCTCCACATTCTTCTCCGGGTCCCTGATATACGCGAACACACCCTCCTGAAACTCATCCCGGGGGATCTTTTCCTGATACTTCAGCACGTCGCAGATCAGGCGATCCTTATCATATATCTTCATATCGAAGCCTCTTCTGTCAAGCCTTTCTACCCCGATCTCCAGAATCTCTGCCTTCGTATAATACGGCGTCACTATCGGATATTCCAGATTGAAGCGCGATTTGCTCGCGTTCTTGTCTATCGCTATCGTCCAGCCATACGGCCTCTGCTTCAGATAGCCGTGATAATACAGGGCGCTTTCCATCGTCAGGACTCCGTCCTCATGAAAAAGGGCGTATATCAGCTTCTCCTCTGACATTTTCTCCTTCCTCAGGGTATATGCGCCGTTTTTCACCTTCGTCAGCTCGCCCTCTGCGACGAACTGCTGCAGCCGCCGGTAGTCCACTCCCAGCTCATCTGTGATCTGCTTTGTCCTCGCAAGTCCGCCGTTTTCCTCCATCAGAGCCTCGATCCGCTCCAGATCGTAGGTCCGTTTCTCATCGCGGTACATTGGTATGTGTTCTGCCATCTTTTCCTCTTTTGAAAAATTGCCGTTTGCTACATCACGTTTATGCAGATTATAACATATATCTCTGTTATTTACCAGGTTTCAATTATCTCAACTGATGTCGAAGACGTGTATAGGCTCATTTTGCAATAAGCGTAGCTCTCAGGCTGTTCGGAGATGAATAGGCCTACATCACCAATGCTAATGATTTGTGTTGAAATTTACAGTGGTTTGCTTTATTATAGTGAAGTAACTTTACAGATTCTTTATTTTATAGATTAACATGAATATCAGAAAAATTATCGGAATCGTAGTCATGGGCGCTGCGATTTTTACAAATATTGCGGGAGTAAATACAGCAGCTTCTGCTGCTGATAATAACACAGAATCGACCTCTGCCACGACCACTGCCTGGCCGAAGGGTCCGAAGGTCGGCTCGAAGTCGGCAGTGCTCATGGATGTGGACAGCGGAACCGTCCTTTATAATAAAAAGGGTGACACGAAACACTATCCGGCCAGTATCACGAAGGTAATGACGGCTCTTGTTGCGCTAGAGCATTCAGATCTGTCAGACACCGTGACCTTTTCGCAGGATGCCGTTGCCCAGAGCTACGGCGGTACTTCTTCCATCTCCCGTGATGTCGGCGAGAAGATGACTATGGAAGAGACACTGTACGGCATGATGCTCGAATCTGCCAATGAATGTGCCTGGGCCATTGCCGAGCATGTCGGCGGTACCGAGGAGAATTTCATCAAGATGATGAATGAAAAGGCGAAGGAGCTTGGCTGCACGCATACGCATTTCCACAATCCGAATGGTCTGCCTGACGATCAGCACTGGACTACAGCTCTGGATATGGCCCGTATCTCCAGAGCCGCCTACCAGAATCCGACCTTCGCGAAGATCTGCAGCACGAAGCATTACATAATCCCGCCTACGAATAAGCATAAGGATGAGACCTATCTGAATAATCACCATTGTATGCTCAATTTCTACCATACATCGAGATACCTGTATGATTACTGTGTCGGCGGCAAGACCGGCTATACGACCAAGGCCAATTCCACTCTTGTCACCTATGCCAGGAAGGACGGCATGACTCTCGTATGCGTTGTCATGTGCGCAAAGTCCCCTGACCACTGGAACGACACGAGGAAGCTGATAGACTGGGGCTTTAAGAACTTCAAGAATGTGAAGGTTTCTGAGCTGAAGGATCTGTCCCAGGCGACCGACAAGCTGGGCTCCACTACCTACGGCGCTGATTCGACTCTGATAGAGCCATCTGAGGACGGCAGCGTGATGCTCCCGAAGAAGGCAGAGCTTTCAGACGTAGATATGACCGTTGAGAAATCATCATCCAGTAGCAAAAATATTGTCGGACTTCTGGTATTCTCATACCATGGCAGAAAGGTCGGGACTACACAGCTTCTCTCCACAGAAACGGAGGATTCCGTCTACCCCTTTCACAATCTGTCTACCTCCACGAATGACGGGAAAAACGGCTTTCTGCAGCTGAATATCCTTCTTATCGTGGTGATCGCCGCAATCGCGCTTGCCATTGCTATCGGCCTGTTCTTCCTTCTGAAAAACATCCTATGGGCCGTCCAGAGGAAGCGGCGTGATTCATATTCAGATAAAAAGGGTCGGATTAAATATAAAAAGATTCGAAATAATCAGAGAAAATAACAAATTTATCCACAATTTGTTAGCAAACTGTGGATAACTTAAAACTTTTAATATAAATTTTCTTAACCATAAGCCTTGCAGATTCCATCTGTGAGGCTTATTTACTGACCTTCTGGAAGACCAGCTTACAGATCTTATTTCCAAGGCCGGAAAACTTCTTTTCATACTCTGTCATGATATTGCCCTTCATGAGTTCCGTATCATGGTGCAGATCCCTGGTCACAGTGACTATCTGCCACCCGTCAGTGTCCTGAACCTCTTCGACTGAAAATTCAAACAGATCCTTATTGTCTGTCTTGAACTCGATGAAACCGTCATCCTTCAGTATCTGGTAATACTTGTCAAGGAATCTGTGATGTGTCAGCCTGCGCTTCGCATGCTTCTCCTTCGGCCATGGATCAGAAAAGTTCAGATAAATTCTGTCAATTTCCCTGTCACCGAATACATCTTCTATGTCTTTCGCATCCATGCAGATCATCCTGAGATTCTCTGGAGGGTTCTCCATTGCCTCTACCTTCTGCAGACCTCTCAGCAGCACCGATGAGTACATCTCTATGCCTATGAAGCCCGTATCAGGATCCTGCTGTGCCTTCTGCGTGATAAAGGTTCCCTTGCCCATTCCTATCTCGATCTGTACCGGCTTCCCGCCGAACAGGTCGCTGAAATGGCCCTTATAGCTCTCCGGTTCATTTATGGTAAGGGGGCTTTCGGCAACGTGCTCCTTCGCTCCCGGGATATTGCGTAGTCTCATTTGTTCTCCTTATAATATATATAAATGATAGTGAATGCATCCATCGCCTCTTCCCCGCGGGGACATTCGCAGTCGCTTTGCGACTGCTCATTCGCGCTTTCGCGCGAATGCTGAGCATACAGCATATGGGAATGAAGCACTAGTGCTTCATCCTCGCATACTGTATGCTCATGTCCCCGCTCAATTATTACGCGAAAAAAAAGCCCATGTTCCGCAAGCAGTTTACAGAACAAGGACCTTCTGCTGCGCGATCAGGGGTTCGAACCCTGGACACCCTGATTAAGAGTCAGGTGCTCTGCCAGCTGAGCTAATCGCGCTTATTATTCCTGCCGTCTTTCCTGACGACAAGAACTATTATACTCTTTTCAAAACAAAATGCAAGCACTTTTTCAAATTTTATATATTTTTAAGAAAAAGGCCTGCAATTCTGTTTTTGTACTATTATGATACGTTTGAGAAAAGTGCTTCAATCTCCTCAGGTGTCATCATCCTGTTCGGATCACCGTCTGTATCAGGAGCAGGTGCTGCTTCGGCATTATCTGAATCAGTGCCGGAAGCACCTGCCGGTGTATCATCAGGTACGTTTTTCTCAGATACAGGCTGCTCATCTATTACCGGCTCCTCTTCTGATGCCGGCTCTGGTGACTTCGTAGCCTGCGCAAACAGTGCTGCAATCTCATCAGGCGACAGCTTCTTGTTCGGATCTGACAGATCTATATCCGATGCAGGAGCCGGTTCTGGTTCTACTTCTTGTACTGGTTCTGGTTCTGATACAGGCTCCGCTTCTGCAGCCTGCTCCTCTTCTGGCTCTGGCGTAGGCTCCGGTTCTGCAGCCTGCTCCTCTTCTGGCTCTGGTGTAGACTCTGGTTCTATAGATAGTTCCGGTTCCTCTGATGGTTCAGCTTCCGCCTCTTCAGCCACGGCTTCTTCTGCTACAGACTCATCTGCCGGCTCCGACGCAGGCTCGTCCAGGTCCAGGCTCAGATCATCAGGCCCGATCTCCTGATCCTCAGACTCATCATCTATCGTCAGATCCAGGTCATCATTACCTGTCTCTACATCGTCCGTATCCTCTGGTACAGCATCAAGAAGCGAAGTCAGATCCTCGTCTGTAGCTGTCTCGGTCTCATCGTCAGCCGGCGGTTCAAGCTCTGATGACAGATCCTGAATATCATCTGATTCACTATCATCAGATTCATCCTGCAGGGCTGCCGGCTTCACCTCTGCCTCCTCTGCATTGGCCTGGACATAAGGCTCATCACAGGTTGTTTCTTCATTCAACTCCTTGCTGTTATCATACAGGTCAGGATCTGACGGGATGTCCTTTTCATTTTTCTCTGCAGGTGCTGGCTGCGTCTGCACGCTCTGGATGACCGGTGCATGGATTTCCATGTCCTTCGCCACCCTCTCGAGACGTCTCATATCCTGATCGAGCCGCTGTACATCATGCGTCAGATCATCAAGTCCGACAGCTACCTTGTGGCTGTTGTCATCGATCACCTTTGACAGATCATTATTTGATGCCGCATCCACTGTCTTCTCGAGAGAATCTATCTTATCCTGCAGATCCATGACCTGGGCGACTACAGTCTCATTCGAATTGATAAGTGCAGTAGCATTTTCCTTGCTTCTGCCGAGCGATACCTTGGCCAGAGCCTTCAGTGCATTAATGATCTCCTGTGCAGGTACCTTGTACTCTTCGCTCAGATCCTCAATCTTCTTGTCCATCATCTGCTGGTCATTCTTCGTGATCTGAATGATCGCCGACAGCGCATCTGCCACATCACCAGCTATCCTCTGCCTGTTCTCCTCATCCTGATGACGCATCTGCACATACACCATAGCAGTGATGACCGACATCACAAGTGTCAGCGCCGCAGGTATCAGGTATAGATTCGCGTCCTTCGCCGCCTTCAGCACATACAGACTCGCCATAAATCCGATCAGATCTATGCAGATCAGTATCACGAGTGCATTGACTCTGCTTCCCCTGGAAGCCTTGTCCTTCTTTTTCTTCTGTGGTTCCTGGTTGTCCATAAGAAACCCCCTTATCATTTTCTAGTTGATAGTTGCTACCATGTATTTACTTTAATACTTTTTAATCGTATTTGCAACATTTTTTTTGCATTTTCATGATCCTGCTTGAATTTTGTATCAACTAATACAGGGACTGCCTGTCGGCCACATCATATGTTTCCTCAAGATATTAGTGTGGATACCTGCTTATAAAATTTTTTATAAAAAAAGAAAGCCGTGATCACACGACTTTCTAATCCCACGTTCCTGGGGGGATTCGAACCCCCGACCTTCCGCTTAGGAGGCGGACGCTCTATCCTGCTGAGCTACAGAAACATCTATTCAGTTGTGAGTCAGACTAGTATCTTCGACTGCATCCAGACCATACCCTTGAACCTCCGTCCTATCTGAGGTTCTCCGAGAAGTGCTTCCTTATTGATAGTCACCTCGAATCTGATGCCGCAGCAGCTGAGGAGCAGATGATATATCTTCTGTCCGGTAAGCGCTATCTCTGATTCACTCATATCCTCGATGACGCCTATGCAGTAAAACATATCGTCCTCGATTCCACGAGGCATCAGTGTTGACTGGACTACTCCGTAGATGCTGTCTTTTCTGGCCCGCTTGTCTATTTTAGTATAAATCTGCATTTCTGTCAACGTCAATTGTTCATAAGCATCATCATTTCCGTTGAAAAGCTCCTGCTTGAGCTTTTTTCTGCGGCCCTCGATCCTGCTCAGCTCACTGTCATTGACATCTCCCATCGGCAGAAGTATCATCGCTGTCTGTGACAACCCGCTTATCGCAATACCATCGTACAGAGCTTCACTCTGATCCGTGAATTCTCTGCCGTCTGAAACCTCATACAGATTCTGTACATATGTATATAGCACGCATCCGAGATCTGCTATCTCTGTCCTTGCCATGCATCCCGGTACATTCTTCAATCCCTCGAGAGTAATTCCTTCCTCTGTGGTTTTCTCCTGGGAATTGACAAATGGAAAAACCTCCTGCCGGACAAATTCTCCGTCTCTGTCGAGAAAACCTCTCTCCCTGATCCCTGTTCCTGGTGTAATGTACTTTGTCAGCTCGAACATTCTGTCCTGGTAATTATGTCCGTCAATGTACTTTGCCTCCTGCACCAGGTCAGGGTCCTTTTCTACTATTCTGTATATGTCCTCGAGATCATTCAGACTCAGTCCTGCGAGTCCGACTGCGCTCATATATTCATTCATCTGTTCCGTTAAGTGCCATTGAAAGAGCCTTGTCCTCCTCCGGCGAAAGTCCTATTATTGAGTTGCCGTCTATTATTTCTTTTATATAGCTGTAGCTTCCTTCTCTGCTATGAACACTGTTGATAATAAAACCGTTGTTCTTTTCATCAAGCATTGTAAGAGCGAAGCTCAGCTTCCCGCCCATTTCATCGAGAGCGTCATATTTCAGCAGCCCAACCTTCTGGAAGCATTGCTCTAAGTCTCTGTTCAGCTTGTCGATCTTTGCCTCATTCAGCTCATTCTTCTGATCCAGCTCCTCTACCTTTTCGAGCTTCTTTATCAGGGTATCCTCAAGTGATGCCCCGTCCTTACCCTGCATAAACTGTGCATACCTTTTCTGCAGCTTACTAATACGTGCTGCCTGAACTATCACCAGGATCAGAAGCACTATTGCAAATGCAGCAAGTCCGATCACTATGTAATCCGTCTGTATTCCTAAATACTGTTCTATCATTGTCTTTTTCCTTTAATCATTGAAGTAATTCATTATCTTCTCGAATTCCTCTGTCGAGTAATATTCTATCTCTATCTTACCGCTCTTATTCGACTTCGGTAGTATTCGAACCTTTGTTCCTATCTTCTGCTTCATGTTCTCTTCTATGGCTGCATACTCTGTCAGCAGCTCTTCACTCAGAGGCTCATCTTCCTTTTTCTCCCTGTGCTGAGATTCATTCTGGAGTTTTTTTACCTCTTTCTCAACATCACGCACGGACATTTTTTCATCGAAAATTCTCTGCGCAAATTCATACTGCTTGTCCGGATCGTCTATTGAAAGAAGTGCTCTCGCATGTCCTGAGCTGATCATCTCATCAACAAGCATCTGCTGGACTCTTTCGTCAAGCTTGAGCAGACGAAGTGAATTGGTGACAGCGGTACGACTCTTGCTCACCTTTTCTGCGACTTCATCCTGTTTCATGTCGAACTCCTCGAGAAGCCGCTTATAAGCGAGTGCCTCCTCGATAGGATTCAGATCTTCACGCTGGATATTTTCTATCAGAGAAATCTCAACGACCTCCTGCTCTGACAGATCACGGATGATGACCGGTACCTCCTCGAGCCCTGCCTTCTTCGCAGCACGCCATCTTCTCTCACCGGCAATTATCTCGTAATAATCATCCTTTTTCTGGACGAGAAGCGGCTGTATGATTCCATACTGCTTTATTGATTCAGAAAGTTCCTGAAGAGCGTCCTCATTAAAAACCTTTCTTGGCTGCTCGCGATTCGGCTCAACCTTATTTATATCTATTACTGTGACTCCGTCCTTCTTCTCTGCTCTTTCTGTCTTCTGTGACGGAGTGACCTTATCAGGGATCAGACTGTCAAGTCCTTTTCCAAGACCGTGCTTAGTATTTCTTGCCATGTTGCCTCTTATTCATTCCCGATGATTTCTTTTGCCAGATTCCTATAGCTCTCTGCTCCGGCTGACTTCGGATCATATATATTTATTGGAAGTCCATGTGATGGTGCTTCGGCTAGTCTGACATTTCTCGGAATGATCGTCTTGTAGATCTTCGTATTCAGATTATCCTTGACGGTAGCCACGACATCATTTGAAAGATTCGTTCTGCCATCATACATTGTGAAAACCACTCCGTTGATAGTCAGCTTACTGTTCAGTCTCTGCTGTACGAGATCAATCGTATGCATCAGCTGACTGATTCCTTCGAGCGCATAATACTCACACTGGATTGGTACGAGTACACTGTCTGCTGTCGTCATCGCATTGACCGTCAGCATATTCAGTGAAGGCGGACAGTCTATGAAAATATAATCATAATCATCTGCAATATAATCGACTGCGTTCTTCAGAATGTATTCCTTCTCATTGATACCGAGAAGCTCGATTTCCGCACCTGCCAGATTTACATTTGATGGAATGATATAGAGATTCTTCACACCATCAATATCAATTTTTTCGACAGCTTCCTTTATCGAGCATTCATCAAGCATCAGCTCATATACTGTATTCTGAACAGTAGTCTTATCAATTCCGAATCCACTGGTCGTATTTCCCTGTGGATCCAGATCAATGATCAGGACCTTTTTGCCTGCTTCAGCCATACATGCTGAGAGATTGATTGCTGTAGTAGTCTTTCCTACTCCACCCTTCTGGTTTGCAATAGCTATTACCTTGCTCATTATTACTCCCAAATTTCTATTCTTCTGTTTTCCGTGTATCGAGTGATATTATAGCATTAACACGGATATTTTGCCACATACAAGATAATGTTTCACGTGAAACATTTCATCCACAATCTGTTGTGGTCAGAATCCGGCAACTAGATTATGATGTTTCACGTGAAACATCATACTAAAGGTTGTGGCTTTGATGATCAGAATAATATTCATCCATGCACTTATTTACAGTATCAATTTCAGATTCAACAGAAGAAAGCTGGGCAGATACATCCTCGAAATTCTTATTAAGTGTCTTGATTTTCTCACTCATAGACATAAGATGTTCATCTTCGTTAGAATCTCTTCGGGGATTGAAGGGTTCGAATGGACGGGATGTAGAGGACATATAGTCATCAAGTTCTCTCTTTGTCTCATGAAGTGATGACCGGAATTCCATCAGGTCATTCTTCAGTTGCTTTTTCTGATCAGTTAAAAGATCAAGTCTCTGATTAAGATATTCTTCGATCATAATAATCCTCCCATATTATAGTGGACTCTTTGATGGAGTGCCTGCCTTGCGTGGATATATCTTCGGAGTATTACCGGTCTTCATGATAAGAAGTAAGGTCCTCGATATATCAGAATATGGCAGATCAAAGGTTGCTTCCTGAATAAGCTTTCCACGAAGCTCAGAAAAAGCATGTTTACATAAAGACAGCTCTTCTTCAGCCCTTTCCGATTTATAAGAGATAAAGAAGCCATTTTTTCTTACAAAAGGTAAGCAGTATTCAGATAAGGTAGCAAGATTTCCAACAGCTCTTGAAAGGCAGAAATCAAAAGTTTCACGTGTATCCTTCTGATGAGCTATATCCTCTGCCCTACCATGAATGATCGTCACATCATCGAGATTTAACTCTTTACAGACATCTCTCAGGAAATCAAGCTTCTTGTTGACTGAGTCAAGTAATGTAAGTTTAATCTCAGGAAATACAATCTTAAGTGGAATTCCCGGGAAGCCTGCTCCGGTTCCTACATCAATCACAGAAGCGCCTTCACTGAATCTATTCTTAATATAAATATCATCATCAAGCAATACGACAGATACTGAATCCACAAAGTGCTTTGTCACAGTATCATCATAGTCAGTGATCTTTGTCAGGTTCATCACCTTATTTTTCTCAATAATCATCTCATAGAATCTGTCAAGCTGAGAAACCTGTTCATCAGTCAGGTCAATACCAATCTGATCAAACGATTCACGCAAAAATTTATCATTCATATACTTACCTCAATCCTTCAGGTACTTTCCAGACTCTATATAGATCATGAGAACTGAAATATCCGATGGTGAAACTCCGAGTATCCTTGATGCCTGACCGATGCTTACCGGTCGGGCTTCCTTCAGCTTCTGTCTTGCTTCAATACGAAGTGAAGGAACCTTATCATAATCAAGTGATTCAGGAATCAGCTTATCCTCAAGCTTTTCAAAATGCTGTACCTGTTTTTCCTGACGCTCAATATATCCGGAATACTTAATCTGAATATTGACCTGCTCACGTACCTGTGCAGGAAGTGAGGGTCTTTCAGAATCGAGTGGAGCTGTAATATCATAGGAAAGCTCCGGCCTTCTGATAAGCTCAGACAGTCCTATTCCTGAAGTAACAGGAACCGAGTGATATGCCTGAAGAAAATCATTAGTATGAGAATTTTCACCAACGAATACCTTATTTACTCTATCTATCTCATCCCTGGTCTTTTCAATCTTATCCTGGACTCTTCTGTATTTTTCATCGGAAATAAGGCCTGCTTCATATCCATACTTAGATAATCTGATATCAGCATTATCCTGGCGTAAAAGGAGACGATATTCCGCTCTTGATGTCATCATTCGGTAAGGTTCTGTAAGTTCTTTGGTGACCAGGTCATCAATCAGAACTCCTATATATCCATCAGATCTGGACAGTATGATTGGTTCTTTACTCTGTACAAACCTTGCAGCATTGATACCTGCAATAAGTCCCTGGGCAGCTGCCTCTTCATATCCGCTGCTTCCATTGAACTGTCCCCCAGAGAAAAGACCCCGAATCGCTCTGAACTCAAGTGACGGCTTCAGCTGATGAGAAGCAAGACAGTCATATTCTATAGCGTATGCATTTCTTACTATATTACAATGCTCAAGGCCGGCAATCGAATGATAGAAATCATACTGCACGTCCTCAGGCATTGATGATGATGCCCCACTTACATACATCTCATTAGTCTGAAGTCCCTCAGGCTCGATAAATAGCTGATGTCTTTTCTTATCGGGGAATTTTACCACTTTGTCCTCTAATGACGGGCAATATCTGGGACCGGTACCCTCAATTACACCAGAGTACATAGGGCTTTCATCCAGATGAGCACGGATAATATCATGCGTATGCTCATTCGTATATGTAAGAAAGCACGAAACCTGGTGCTTCTGAATCCTCCTCGGATCAGTATCAAAGGAAAATGGCGTAATTACAGGATCTCCGTACTGCTCAGTCATTTTGGAAAAGTCAATGGATCTTCTGTCAATTCTTGCGGGTGTACCAGTCTTGAAGCGGAGTAATTTTACATTATTAGCACGAAGTGAATCACTCAGATGCCTTGCTGCCTTAAGTCCATTTGGACCGGTATGCTCAATGACCGAACCATACAGACATCTCGCATTAAGATATGTACCAGTGCATAACACAACAGCCTTCGCATAATAGGTTGCCCCGGAAATAGTTTTTACACCTCTTATCACATGATCATCAATCATCAGATCACAGACCTCTGCCTGACGAAGTACGAGCTTCGGAGTCGACTGAAGGACCCTTCTCATCTCAATTGAATATGCCATCTTATCAGCCTGGCATCTTAGAGAATGAACTGCCGGTCCCTTGGAAGAATTAAGCATCTTCGACTGAATGAAGTTCTTATCGATATTCCTCGCCATTTCTCCACCGAGAGCATCTATCTCACGAACCAGATGTCCCTTCGATGAACCTCCTATGTGAGGATTGCAGGGCATGAAGGCCACAGAATCCATACTCACGGTAAATATAATTGTAGATAGTCCCATTCGTGCAGCTGCAAGAGCTGCTTCACAGCCCGCGTGTCCGGCACCGACTACGATCACGTCATATTTTTCTTCTATCAAAATAAACTCACTTTCCCATACAGAAATCAGAGAAAACCTTATTCACCAGATCCTCCTCGACTTCCTCTCCTATTATATACCCAAGCGACCTGTATGCATCATACAGATCAGAGGTAAAGAAATCCTCAGACATTCCATCTTCTATTGACTTATCCAAAAGCCTGAACGACTTCAGTGCATGGCACAGATCATTATAATTCTGCTCGCTCGTAATGTAAAACCGGTCCTTATCAAGTCCGCCATCGAAGAATAGTTGGTTCACAGCAGCTTTTAATTCATCATAGCCTTGGCCATTTTTTGTAGAAAAAATAACCACTTTCCCGTTAAAGTATTGGTGAATATCATCAATATCAACAATTGAATCAAGATCAGACTTGTTTAAAAGTACAATTGTAGATAATGGATCGAATTCTGATAAAAATCGTATATCCTCATCAGTTAAGTCTACTGATGAATCAACTATGTACAGATTAAGATCAGCCTTCGACTGAGCATCAATAGCCTTCTGAACTCCTATTGATTCTACAGTATCATCCGTATCACGGATCCCAGCTGTATCATAAAGATTAAGTATTACATCGCCAAATGTTACTCTTTCCTCTATTATATCTCTGGTCGTACCAGGAATGTCAGTAACTATAGCCTTCTCATGACCTGACAGAAGGTTGAGAAGTGATGACTTACCAACATTTGGTCTGCCGGAAATCACTGTATTGATACCATCCTTTATCAGAGACCCCTGATGATATGAATCAATAAGCTCCTGAACCTCTGATTCCCATGAATTCAGCTCTATAACCAGCTTTTCATCATATCCATCCAGATCATAATGCTCAGGATCGTCAAGCGCAGCTTCTACAAATGCTGCCTCATGAATAATCTCAGAGCGGAGTTTCTTTACTTTTTTAAAAAGAAATCCCGAGAGCTGACGAATTGAATTCTGATACGAGGCTTCATTCCCGGAAGTGATCAGATCCATTACCGATTCAGCTTCAGACAGGTCCATTCTTCCGTTAAGAAATGCTCTTTTGGAAAATTCTCCTGGTTCTGCCGGCCTGATCCCAATAGAGTATATGAGATCCAGTACCTTTCTCATTACATAGATTCCGCCATGACAGTTAATCTCTACAGAATCCTCACCTGTATAGCTATGAGGAGCCCTGAATACTGATACCAGGGCTTCATCCACCATATTACCATCAGTATCAACAATATGACCATAGTTTATGGTATTTGGTTCATACGAGGTAAGTGCTGCTTTTCCACGGTAAAGCTTATCCACAAGAGAGATACTGTCTTCTCCACTTATCCTGATAATGCCAATACCAGCAGAGGACAAAGGAGTTGCTATGGCAGCTATCGTATCATATTCACTCTTCATAAACATAATTGCACAAGTTATCAACAAAATAAAGTTGATAAAGTTGATAAAATAACGATGAAAAATTTTATAAAAAAAGCCTCCCTCAAGGGAGGCTCTGATAAATCCTCTTATCTCTTCAGATCTACTACTACATGCCTGTAAGGATCTTCACCCTCAGAATAGGTAGTCACTCTGTCGTCATCCTGAAGTGCATAATGTATGATTCTTCTCTCGTATGGATTCATCGGTTCAAGTGACTGTGCACGATGGGTACGCTTGACTTTGCTGGCGGTATTGCGGGCAAGATTCTCAAGAGTCTCTTTTCTTCTGTGACGATAATCCTCAGTATCAAGCTTCACTCTGATATATTCATCTGAACCCTTGTTGATAACCAGACTGGTGAGATACTGCAGACTGTCAAGAGTCTGACCACGCTTTCCTATCAGAAGTCCCATCTTATCACCACTCATGTTGATAGAAAGGATATTATCCTCATCATTGTAAAGCATCTCGATATTCACATCGAGTCCCATCTTATCGAATACTGAATCAAGGAAATCCCTTGCCTTATCCTCGCATGAAGTGGACTTTATACGTGCGTTGATAACTGCATCCTTTGCTCCTATTCCGAATAATCCGCCATTCGAGCCCTTTTCAAGGATATCGATATCGAGCTCATCTGATGGAAGGCCAAGCTCAACAGATGCATTGGTAATAGCTTCTTCAACTGTCTTGCCAGTAAACTCTCTGAATTCCTCCATTATAATTTCCTCCCTGATTATTTTGACTTATTATTTCGTTCGTTGAAATCCTTTACAAGATTGGCCTTAGAAGCCATGCTGCCCTTTCTTGCATGGGAAGCAGCCTCCCTGGCCTTTTCAAGCTGATTGGCCTTTTCCGGATTATTATTGACATTAGCCTTGCTGCTGAGATTTCTGGTACTCATATTAGAATACTGCATCATCTTCTCACGCTGGATACCACGCTTTTCCTTTTTCTTTGCAGCCTTTTCCTTATTAGCATCAATGATATCATCAAGATTGACCTTATCGAAATGCTTGTTGAGGACAAGCTGCTGAACAGTCCTGATCAGTGCACCTGCTATCCAGTAAAGTGAAAGACCAACAGGTGTTGAAAAAGAAATAAACAGTGTCATCAGAGGCATCAGCAGGCTCATGCTTCTCATCTGACGGGCCATCTGGTCATTCTGATCAGACTGAGGAGTCATCTTCATGTTGAGAACCTGAGTGGCATAAGCAACTATAGGGATGAGAAGAGCTCCGATTCCAAGACCCACCATATGATTACCAAAACCATAAGTGATAAGTCTCCATGGTGTATCTGAAATATTCAGATTACCGAAATAGTTGACCGAATGAAGGGCTGCATGTGTAGAATCAATCTGACTTCCAAGTGAAGTAAAACTATCCTTCAGCTTAGTCCAGCCACTGTCAGGAAGCTTGTACAGCACATCAATTACATAGTTCTGAGAAGCAGTACCAGTTCCTTTGAATGTAGTTCCTGTAACATTTGCAGTCTTTGCAAGACCAGTCATCACTTTTGCATAACCGGATGTATGAACAATACTATCTGCAAGTCCGGTAAAAATTGACTTTACATTGCTCAGATATGCAGGAATATTGTAGAATACACGGTACAATGCAAAAAGAATAGGCATCTGGATCAGAAGCTGGATACAGCTGCCCATAGGAGATACGCCATACTTAGCATACAGATCCTGGGTCTCCTCATTCATCTTCTGCATTGAATCCTGATCTTTCTTACCCTTATATTTCTTCTGGATTTCATTCAGCTCCGGCTGCATCTTGCGCTGAAGCATTGAGAACTTCTGTTGCTTGTATGTAAGAGGCAGGAGAGCCATGTAGATGATAATGGTGAACAGCATGATTGCTATAGCAATTGCACCATTATGAATTCCAAGAACTGAATAAATGAGATAATAGATCTTGTCCATTATCCATCCGAGTCCTCTGGCAATAGGCCCGATAAATGTACCCTTATAGGCCGTTAGAAAAAGTGGTGTCAAAACAAATCCTCCAATCATGGAACTGGATCATATCCACCCTTTGAGAATGGATTGCATCTGATAATTCTCCAGAGTGCCAATGCTCCACCCTTCAGAGCACCATACTTTTCCACAGCTTCAAGACCATATGTGGAACATGTAGGATAGTAAGGACATTTTGTTGTCTTAAATGGAGAAATATATTTTCTATAGAATTTAATCAGAAAGATTAGAAATCTTTTCATCATAAAAATTACTCTAAAAATAAATGATGATACTTCATCAGAGAAAGAAATGAATTGTCAACATCATGAAAACCTGCGTCTTTCGCATATGGCCTTGCGACCACAACCATATCATATCCACATTTAAAACTATTTTCTGAAAGACGATAGCTCTCCCTCAGGAGTCTGACCAGATGATGCCTGACTACGCTGTTGCCAACCTTCTTACTGACAGAAATACCAATCCTGTTTTTATTCAGATCATTGGGGAGTACATAAAGGACAAGAAGACCATTGGCCTTTGAATGACCTTTTCTGTAAACCCTCCTGAAATCTGAATTCTTCTTTAATGATTCTGAAAACTTCATATATCACAGCTTATGCTGTAAGTTTTCTTCTGCCTTTTGCACGTCTTGCAGCAAGAACCTTACGGCCGCCCTTTGTGCTCATTCTTGAACGGAAACCATGAACCTTGGCTCTCTGACGCTTCTTTGGCTGAAAAGTCATCTTCATATATATGCACCTCCTTATAATTTCCTACTGTGGACAGAATATCGAATAATATTTTAACAAAAAATTAGTTAATGTCAAGCCACAATATAAATACACAAATTATTAACAAATACAAGATGTTGATAACGTTGATAAGTTTGTGGAAAACTCGCTTAATTATCAATAAAAATACCCCAATAAGGTTGAAGTTTTCCTCAATTTTATGTAAAATAGATAGTGGTTTTTTATCGAAATCATACAGGAAGAAATGAGTTTCTTCCTATTATAATATATAGTTGTATGGAGTCAGAAAGGTAATGGAAAATATACAGTCAATATGGGACGAAATACTTCTCGCAGTCAAGGATGACTATGAGATAGCAGATGTCTCCTTCAATACATGGCTTGCACCGCTGAAGATCGTTTCTGTAGATGGAAATGATCTGACAGTAATGGCATCAGACGAGACAGACGAGATGGCAATCAATTACATCTCGAAGAAGTATGAGAAGCCTCTGGTGACAAAGATTGCAGACATGACAGGAAAGGAATACAATATCCATTTCATTCTTGCAAACGAAGGACCTCAGGTTGAGAACCATATAGACGAGAATCTTCTCTCCAACCCGAATTATGTCAATTCGAATCTCAATGAGAAATATACCTTTGATACCTTCGTGGTCGGGAATAACAACCGTTTTGCACAGAATGCTGCTCTTGCCGTAGCAGAGACTCCAGGCAAGAATTACAATCCTCTATATATATACGGAGGTCCTGGACTTGGCAAGACACATCTGATGCATGCAATCGGCAACTATATACTGCAGCACAATCCAGATAAGAAGGTACTCTATGTGACTTCAGAGGAATTCCTGAATGAAGTCATCGAATCCATCAGAAGTACTAACAATACATCATCAATGAGCAAGTTCAGGGACAAGTACCGTAAGGTAGATGTGCTCATGATAGATGATATCCAGTTCATCATCGGAAAGGAATCGACTCAGGAGGAGTTTTTCCACACCTTCAACACTCTCCACTCTGCAGGAAAGCAGATAGTCCTGACCTCTGATCGTCCTCCAAAGGAGATGAAGACTCTTGAGGCAAGAATCCGTTCAAGGTTCGAATGGGGACTCATGGCTGATATCGGGAATCCTGACTATGAGACAAGAATGGCCATACTGAGGAAAAAGGTCGAGGATGAAAATATTTCTCTCGATGATGAAATTCTGAACTATATAGCTACAAATATTACTACAAATGTCCGTGAAATCGAAGGTGCCCTGAATAAGCTCATTGCATATTCGAATATAGAGCATACAGATATCACAATGGATATAGCCCAGCAGGAACTTGCGAATATTATAGCTCCTGAGAAGCCAAGAGAAATAACTCCTCAGCTCATTATAGAGGTCGTTGCTGATCACTATGATATTACTATTGATCAGATGACCTCGAAGAACCGGAGCAAGAATATTGCAGAGCCAAGACAGATAGCAATGTATCTGTGCAAGCAACTAACAGATTATCCACTTGATGCTATCGGCCAACTGCTAGGCGGCAGAGACCATTCAACAATTATCTACGGTGCCAACAAGGTAGCTGATGACTATAAGAACAATGCAGAGTTGAAAAAGCAGATAGATACGATAAAGAAGAAGATAGATCCGAAGTCCTAGGTGATTTTATTCACATCCTGTCAAGATAATCCGACAGTGATTAAACATCAAATCACCTGAACTAATAAGCGTAAAATACAGAATTTAAGGCAGGCAGCAGACTTATAAACCTATATACCAGCCTTAATAATAAGATTATTACCTTTTAGATAATAATTATACGAAAGGAGTTCATCAGAAAAATGAAAATCTCATGTTCACAGGCAGCACTTCTCGAAAGTGTAAATGTAGTATCAAAGGCAGTTCCTGTAAAGACTACAATGCCTATCCTTGAATGCATACTGCTGAAGGCCTTCAATGGACAGATAATCCTGACTGCAAGCAATATGGATCTCGGAATTGAAAATATAGTAAGAGATGGTGAAATCGAAGAAGAAGGAATCGTAGCCCTTGATGCCAAGCTTTTTTCTGATGTGGTAAGAAACCTCCCGAAGAGTACAGTGTATCTTGAGACTGATGAGCTTTATCATACTACTATAAGATGTGACAAGGCTCTGTATAAGGTAATAGGAAAGTCGGGACAGGATTTCCCGGCGCTTGATCCGGTAAAAATTTCAGATCCGATAGAAATGACTCAGGCCTCGCTCAAGGATATAATCCGTCAGACCTCCTTCTCTGTGTCAGATAATGATGCGAACAAGATGATGACAGGAATGCTCGTTGAGATTCACGGAAATATGATGAAGATGGTAGCTCTTGATGGACACCGTATTTCAATAAGAGTCATAGAGCTGAGAAATTCATATCCTGATTACAAGGTGATCGTGCCCGGTAAGCAGATGACAGAAATTAATAAGATTCTGAGCTCTGAGACTGATGATATGGTCCAGATATATATCACGTCGTCTCAGATGATCTTTGATATAGAATACACTATGATGGTCATCAGGCTTATCGACGGTGAATATTTCAACTACGAGCAGATGATCAGAAATGAGTTCAATACGAAACTGACCGTAAACAGACGTGAACTGATAGAGAGTGTAAACCGTGCTACCCTTCTCGTGAAGGAGGGCGACAAGAAGCCTGTTATAGTAAGTATTACTGATGACCAGATGGAGCTGATGGGCAATTCCGCTGTCGGAAGCATGAATGAGAGCCTGCCAATTGTAAAGGAAGGCGCTGATCAGATGATCGGATTCAATCCGAAGTTTCTTGTGGAAGCACTCAGAGCGATTGATGACGAAGAGATCACGATGTATCTGTATGATGCGAAGTCACCGTGCTTTATCAGAAATGAAGCAGAAACTTATAATTACGTGGTTCTCCCGGTTAATTTCAATAATGTGAGATAAAATGGAAGTTAAGATTAGAGAAACAGATGAGTTTATTAAGCTCGGTCAGCTCTTAAAAAAAGCCGGCCTTGTGGGTTCCGGAGTCGAAGCCAAAGAAGTGATCCTTGACGGAGAAGTAAAGGTAAACGGTGAGACTGAGGAGAGACGCGGACGGAAGCTCTATGATGGTGATGTAGTGAGCTTCGATGGAGAAGAGATAAAGGTCGTCCGATGATCGTAAAGTCGCTTGATCTCAAGGATTTCAGAAATTACAGCAGCCTTTCGATACAGTTTGATCCGTCCACGAATATCATTTATGGTGACAATGCCCAGGGCAAGACTAATATCCTCGAGGCACTGTGCATTAGCGGGACGAGCCGTTCACACAGAGGCAGTCGTGACAATGACATGATAAGGTTCGGCCGGGATGAGGGACACATCATGACTCTCATAGAGAAGGCCGGAATTGAATATCAGATAGATATTCATCTGAAAAGGGGTCATTCGAAGGGAATTGCAATAAACCGGGTGCCAATCAGAAAGGCATCTGATCTGTTCGGAATCCTGAATATCATTTTTTTCTCGCCGGACGATCTCTCGATCATCAAGAACGGACCGGACAAGCGGAGAAAATTCATTGATACCGAGTTGTGCCAGATTGACAGAATCTATCTGTACAATCTCACAGAATATAATAAGGTGCTGAGCCAGCGTAACAGTCTTCTGAAGGAAATCTACAGGAACAGAGGTCTTGCAGATACTCTCCCGGTCTGGGATGACAAGCTGGCAGAATATGGTGCTAAGATAATACAGAGAAGGCAGGAGTTTGTCGAAGAGATCGCTACTGTGGTGAGTGAGATTCACCGGGAGATTTCCGGTGAAAAGGAAGAGGTCAGGATCACCTATGAGAAAAATGTGTCTGCCAGGGACTTCAGGGAGGCACTTGATTTTGCCTATGACAATGACATGAGGCTCGGATCGACTACGAAGGGCCCTCACAGAGATGATCTCGGATTCGAGCTCGGAGGCGTGGATCTCCGGAAATTCGGATCGCAGGGTCAGCAGCGTACGGCCGCTCTCTCACTCAAGCTGTCGGAAGTCACCATGATGGAAAGGGAGACCCGCGAGAAACCGGTGCTTCTCTTAGATGATGTACTGTCAGAACTTGACAGCAAGAGACAAGGGGACCTGCTAGGCAGCCTTATGGATACGCAGACAATGATCACCTGTACAGGACTCGATGATTTTGTAAAGAGCAGATACAGGGTCAATAAAATTTTTGAAGTAGTTAATGGCGTTGTGACGTCTAAGGAAATGGAGTAGATAGAATGGTTGAACATGAATATGGCGGAGACCAGATACAGATTCTCGAGGGCCTCGAGGCTGTAAGAAAAAGGCCCGGAATGTACATCGGTTCCACATCTGCAAGAGGACTCCACCATCTGGTGTATGAGATTGTGGATAACTCAGTGGATGAGGCTCTTGCAGGATACTGCCATCATATCCAGGTCGAGATCAATAAGGGTGATACAGTCACTGTTACCGATGATGGCCGTGGAATTCCTGTAGATATCAACCATAAGTCAGGAAAGCCGGGAGTCGAGGTCGTATTTACAGTTCTTCATGCCGGCGGCAAATTCGGCGGTGGCGGATACAAGGTTTCCGGTGGTCTGCATGGTGTAGGTGCGTCTGTTGTTAATGCTCTCTCCGACTGGCTCGAGGTCGAGGTCCGTCGTGACGGCAAGGTCTATAAGCAGAGATACGAGAAGGGGAAGACCATGTATCCGCTGAAGGCTGTCGGAGAATGTGAGCCGGATCAGACTGGTACAAGAGTTACTTTCAAGCCTGATGAGACCGTTTTTGAAACAACGGTATTCGACTATGATACACTGAAGGTCCGTCTCCGTGAGACAGCCTTCCTTACAAAGGCTCTGAAGATCACACTGACGGATCACAGAGGTGACGAGGACAGATCAGATGTATTCCACTACGAGGGCGGAATCAAGGAATTCGTAGAATACTTAAACCGTGGAAAAGAGCCACTGTATCCTGAGGTTATTTACTGTGAAGGAAAAAAGAACGGTGTTATGGTAGAAGTTGCAATGCAGCATAATGACTCGTTCAATGACTCTTCATACAGCTTTGTAAATAATATCATTACACCTGAGGGCGGTACTCATGTAGCTGGTTTCAAGGCCGCAGTTACAAGGACTTTTAATAACTATGCTCATGAGAACAAGCTGATAAAAGATAATGAACCTGCATTGACTGGTGATGATATCCGTGAGGGACTCACTGCAATCATCAGCATAAAGATTGAGGAGCCACAGTTCGAGGGCCAGACGAAGCAGAAGCTCGGTAACAGTGAAGCAAAGACTGCAGTTGATTCAGTTGTAAGTGAACAGCTGACCTACTATCTCGAGCAGCATCCACAGGTAGCAAAGATCATCTGTGAAAAATCACTCCTCGCCCAGAGAGCACGTGAAGCTGCAAGAAAGGCAAGAGACCTTACCCGTCGTAAGACTGCTCTTGATTCTACTTCCCTTCCGGGAAAGCTTGCAGACTGTACTGACAAGGATCCTGCAAACTGTGAGATCTTTATCGTTGAGGGAGATTCCGCTGGTGGTTCTGCAAAGACTGCAAGAAGCCGTGCAACTCAGGCTATTCTGCCGCTTCGTGGCAAGATTTTAAATGTTGAAAAGGCCCGTGAGGACCGTATCTATAGCAATAAAGAGATAAAGGCCATGATCACGGCATTTGGTACCGGAATCCTCGATGATTTTGATATCACAAAGCTCAGATATCATAAGATTATTATAATGACTGATGCCGATGTCGATGGTGCTCATATTGCTACACTGATGCTGACATTTATCTACAGATTCATGCCTGAACTCATCAAGCAGGGCTATGTGTATCTGGCAATGCCGCCTCTTTACAAGGTTGAAAAGAACAAGAAGGTCTGGTATGCATACAATGATGACCAGCTGAACCAGATCATGAATGAGATCGGTCGTGACGGAAATAACAAGGTCCAGCGATACAAAGGACTTGGCGAGATGGATGCCGACCAGCTCTGGGAGACGACAATGGACCCTGAGCGCAGAATCCTCAAGCGTGTCAATATGGACGATGATGATCTGTCAGAAATTGACAAGGTGTTCTCAACACTGATGGGCGATGAAGTAGAGCCGCGTCGTGAATTTATCATAGAAAATGCCAATAAGGTTGAAAACCTGGACGTATAAGAGTTCTGAGTTCTAAGTTCTGAGTTAATAACTCAGAACTCTGAACCAGGAACTTAGAACTAATATAAGGAAAAAATATGGATGACAAAATTTTTGACAATATAAGAGAGGTCGATCTGAAGAAGACCATGGAGTCTTCGTATCTCGACTACTCGATGAGCGTTATAGTGTCGCGTGCGCTGCCAGATGTGCGTGATGGTCTGAAGCCTGTCCAGAGGCGTATCCTCTACTCCATGAGTGAGATGAATAATTATCCTGACAAGCCTCACAGAAAATGTGCCCGTATCGTCGGTGATACAATGGGTAAATATCATCCGCACGGAGATTCCTCAATCTATGGAGCTCTCGTAAATCTGGCCCAGGACTGGAATACGAGATACACGCTTGTCGATGGCCATGGAAATTTCGGATCGGTCGATGGCGACAGCCCGGCAGCCATGCGTTATACAGAGGCTCGTCTGTCAAAGATTTCTCTGGCAATGATCCAGGATATAGGCAAGGATACGGTCGATTTCATCCCGAACTACGATGAGACAGAGAAGGAGCCTGTAGTGCTCCCTTCACGTTACCCGAATCTTCTCGTGAACGGTGCACAGGGTATCGCAGTCGGCATGGCTACGAATATTCCGCCACACAATCTCCGCGAAGTCATTGACGCAGTGGTAAGAATCATCGATAACCGCGTAAATGAAGACCGTGATACCGATATAGATGAGTTGATGACTATTATCAAGGGACCTGATTTCCCTACTGGAGCAGAAATCCTCGGTCACAAGGGAATCAGTGATACCTACCGTACCGGACGTGGAAAAATAAAGGTCCGCGGAATTACTGATATAGAGCCTATGCCAAATGGCAAGAACCGTATAGTCATCACAGAGCTTCCGTATTATGTGAATAAGGCGAGACTTATCGCAAATATCGCAGATCTCGTCAAGAGCAAAAAGCTTGACGGCATTACGGCTCTCCGCGATGAGACCAGTCGTGAGGGAATGCGCGTTGCAATCGAGCTGCGTAAGGATGTAAATCCGCAGATCATGCTGAATCAGCTGTACAAGCACACCCAGCTTCAGGAGACATACGGAGCAATAATGCTTGCTCTCGTTGATAATCAGCCGAAGATCCTGAATCTGAAGCAGATGCTCGACTACTATATCGATTTCCAGAAGGAAGTTGTCACGAGGCGTACGAAGTACGACCTGAACAAGGCTCAGGAAAGAGCTCATATCCTCGAAGGACTGCTGAAAGCACTTGACTATATTGACGAAGTCATCTCGATTATCAGGGGTTCGAAGGATGTAGCTACTGCAAAGGCAAGCCTTATCGCAAGATTCGGACTTGATGAAGTCCAGGCTACGAATATCGTAGAAATGAGACTCCGTGCCCTGACAGGACTGGAGCGTCAGAAGCTCGAGGATGAGTACAAGGGACTCGAGGAAAAGATAAAGGAATACAAGGATATACTAGGTGATGAGAAGCTTCTTCTCGGAGTCATCAAGAAGGAAATCGTCGTTTACAAGGAAAAATATGGTGATGACAGACGTACAAGGATCGTTGCCGGCGGCGATGATGAGCTCGATGACGAGGATCTGATTCCGGATGATAATACTGTCATCACATTTACAAATGTCGGATATATCAAGCGTATGAGCATTGACAATTTCAAGGCTCAGGGACGTGGCGGCAAGGGAATCAAGGGAACAGAGCTTCTCGATGATGACTACATTACGGAACTCATGATGACAACGAATCATCATAATCTCCTCTTCTTTACTAACAAGGGACGGGTATATAAGCTTAAGGCGTATAAGATTCCAGAGGCCTCACGCACAGCCAGAGGTACGGCAATAGTAAATCTCCTGCAGCTTGCCGGTGATGAAAAGATTACATCTACCATTGCTCTCCGTGATGAGAATCCGGATAGTGACGAATATCTTTTCATGGTGACAAAGACCGGAACCGTGAAGAAGACGAGAGTGAGCGACTTCGCAAATATAAATAAAAACGGTCTGATTGCCGTAAATCTGAAGGATGGAGACGAACTCATCACCGTAAAGAAGGTGACAGACAATGACCAGATCCTTCTGTTCACAAAGTTCGGTCAGTCCTGCCGTTTCAAGTCTACAGATGTCCGTCCGATGGGACGTTCTGCTACAGGTGTCAGAGGCATGAACCTGTCAGCCGGTGATGAGATCATAGCAATGCAGCTTGATTCTCAGGGTGATTCAGCTCTTATCGTCTCTGAAAAAGGTCTTGGAAAGTGCACTCTTCTGTCCGAATTCCCGCTCAAGAGCAGAGGAATCAAGGGTAATAAGTGTTACAAGATTTCGGAGCGTACCGGCAATCTCGTAGGTGTCAAGGTCGTGAATCAGGACGATGAGGTCATGATCATCAATACTAGCGGCACTATCATCCGTATCAAGGTCGGAGAGACAACGCTTCAGTCCCGCTACGGAACCGGAGTGAAGCTTATTGATCTGAAGCCTGGTGAAAAAGTGGCATCTATTGCAAAGGTCCGTCGTGATTATCTGATTGAGGAAGCACAGGAAGCTGCTGCTGAAGAAAATCAGGATGAATCTGAGTCAGCTGCATCAAGTGCATCAGGTGACAGTGATTCTGAACAGAACGATATCAACAGACTGCTTGACAGAGCTGAGCAGGACAAAAAAGATGAGTAATGACTGAATTTGCGAGTCTGAAAAATCATAGTTGGCAATCCAACGGCGCTCATTCGCTGTTCGTCGCACTCGTCTGTTAGCAGCGCTCATACCGCTTATTGTTGTCTTGCCAACATGATTTTCAGACTCTCAGTATATGATTATATGATTAGAGAAATTGATACTTCATTAATAACTAAAAACATCCGTGAGATGTGCATCTCCGTAAACTATGAACTATCTGATGACATGAAAAAGGTGCTTTCAGATGCTCATGAGAAGGAAGAAAGTCCTCTTGGAAAGCAGATTCTGGGAGAACTTCAGAAGAATCTGGACATTGCAAAAAATGACCAGATTCCGATCTGTCAGGATACCGGAATGGCGGTTGTCTTCCTGGAAATCGGACAGGATGTGCATTTTACTGGTGGAAGTCTTGAGGATGCGATAAATGAGGGTGTCCGTCAGGGATATACTGATGGATATCTGCGCAAGTCCGTTGTAGGAGACCCGATTGAGCGTTTGAATACAGGTGACAATACCCCTGCCATCATTCATGAAAAAATAGTACCCGGCGATAAGGTAAGGATAAAGGTTGCCCCAAAGGGTTTTGGCAGTGAGAATATGAGCAAGGTCTATATGCTAAAGCCTGCGCAGGGTATCGAAGGCGTGAAGGATGCTATCCTTCAGACCGTAAATGATGCCGGCCCGAATGCCTGCCCGCCAATGGTAATTGGTGTCGGAATCGGCGGCGATTTCGAGAAGTCAGCTGAAATGGCGAAGGAGGCCCTGACCCGAGAAGTTGGTGTCCATTCTGACAAAAAATGGGTAGCAGACCTTGAGACTGAGATGCTTGATAAGATAAATGATCTCGGCATCGGCCCGGCAGGACTTGGTGGCAGGATTACAGCTCTGGCAGTAAATGTCAATACCTACCCTACCCACATCGCCGGACTCCCGGTAGCAGTCAATATCTGCTGCCATGTGAATAGACATATTATTCGTGAGATATAGAAATTAAAAGTTATAAGTTATAAGTTATAAGTTATAAGTTAAAAGACAGGAGAACCGTCCCTCTGTCTGAGATTAAAATTATGAAAATACATATGGAACTGCCGATTACGGCGGAAAAGGCCGACAGCCTGCATGCCGGGGATTTCGTATATCTGAGTGGTCAGATGTATGTGGCCAGGGATGCAGCACACAAGCGGCTAATGGAATTAATAGAAAAAAATGAACAGCTCCCGATAGATATAAAGGACTGCACAATATACTACATGGGGCCATCACCAGCAAGAGAAGGCCGTCCAATCGGATCAGCCGGTCCGACAACAGCGAGCCGTATGGACAAATACGCACCTACTCTTCTTGACCTCGGTGAAAAGGCAATGGTAGGAAAAGGAAAGCGTACGAAGGAAGTCCTTGACGCAGTAGTCAGAAATCATGCAGTCTACTTCGCAGCAATCGGCGGTGCAGGAGCACTCCTCTCCCAGTGCATCAAAAAATCGGAAATCATAGCCTACGAAGACTTAGGCGCCGAGGCCATCCGCCTCATCACAGTAGAAGATTTCCCAGTCATCGTCGTAGCCGACGACCACGGCAATAATCTCTATGCCACAGCCCAGCAGGAATACCAGATTCCCTGATAATTTTCCTGTATACAAAATTACCATTCTGTTGAATGTTTTTCAATACATACTTGACTTTTTTTCATTATGGTACTATTGTATAGTCATCAAAAAAGAAAAGAGGTTTTTTACAAATGAACAGTCTGGTAATCTTACTGATCGCTGCTGTATGTCTGATCGCAGGTTACGTCTTCTATGGCGGATTCCTCGTTAAGACCTGGGGCATCGATCCTGACAGAAAAACTCCCGCAGTGGAGAAAAACGATGGACAGGACTATGTGCCAACGTCAAAGTTTACGGTATTTGCACATCAGTTCTCGTCAATAGCAGGTGCAGGTCCGGTGCAGGGACCGATTCTCGCATCCATGTTCGGATGGGTACCGGTTCTCCTATGGCTCCTGATCGGAGGCATTTTCTTCGGAGCAGTACAGGACTTCGGTTCGCTGTACACTTCAGTCAAGAACAGCGGTAAGTCGATTACCCTGGTCATTGAGAAATATATCGGCAAGACAGGAAGCAAGGTATTCACAATGTTCTGCTGGCTCTTCTGTCTCCTCGTAATTGCAGCATTCACATCGATGTGCTCAAGTACATTTACGCCGGTTATCCCGGATGGAACAACGAAGGCAGCTGCACAGACAGCACTTTACAATGGCGGAACAGCCGGTACTATCTCACTGCTCTTCATAGGCGGTGCAATCGTTCTCGGATTACTTTTCAAGTATACAAAGCTCAAGAACGAAGTAGTCAAGGCAATCATTGCCATCGCAATGGTTATTGCAATGTATGCAATCGGAATGCAGTTCCCAATCTACCTGAGTGCCAGCCAGTGGAATCTCGTGATCATGGCTTATATCTTCGTAGCAGCACTCCTTCCTATGTGGCTTCTTATGGAGCCTCGTGATTACATGACGACATTCTCAATGCTGTTCATGATCATCGGAGCATTTGTAGGAATCATCGTAGCACATCCATCAATGAAGCTGAATTCATTCAACGGATTTTCAGTAGTAAATGCAACAGGTGCAAAGCAGTATCTGTTCCCTACCCTGTTCGTAACAATCGCCTGCGGAGCTATTTCAGGATTCCACAGCCTGGTATCTTCAGGAACTTCTTCAAAGACGATTCAGAATGAGAAAGATATGAAGTTCGTTGGATACGGCGCTATGCTTCTTGAGACACTTGTAGGTGTAATCTCACTGATCGTTGTAGGTGCAGTTGCCAAGGGTGGGTATGCTCCAGCCGGACAGACACCATTCGCAATTTTCTCAAGTGGTGTTGCAGGATTCTTCGAACTCTTCGGAATTCCGAACAGAGTCGCAAATGTCTTCATGACAATGTGCGTTTCAGCTCTCGCTCTTACGACACTTGACTCAGTTGCCCGTCTTGGAAAAATGTTCTTCCAGGATTTCTGGCGTACAGAAGCACCGGCAGATCAGAAGCCAGCTTATGAGAAGTTCTTTACGAATCCTGTTGTTGCAACAGTCATCACTCTCGTACTCGGATACATCCTCTGCCTCGGCGGATATCAGAACATCTGGGCTCTCTTCGGATCAGCTAACCAGATGCTTGGCGCAGTAGTACTCTTAGGAATCGCAGTATTCCTCAAGGCTACGAACCGCAAGAACGCAATGCTCTTCCCACCAATGTTCGTTATGATCGCAGTTACCTATACAGCAATCATCCAGAACGTGATCGGCAATATCAGAGCATTCGCAGCAGGCACAGGCACATTCCTGATCAACGGAATGCAGCTTATCGTAGCAGCATTCCTTATCATTCTCGGTGCCTTCGTCATAGTGATGTGCTTCAGGTCACTGGCACAGTTCAGAAAACAGAAGCTTTCAGAAACATCAGTCGCTTGACATTTGAATTTTCCATAAAAACAGCTCCGGTCGGAAGGCCGGGGCGTTTTTTTTATAAAAGAGTTGAAAAAAATAAATTTTTTATGTATAATCATTGTGCAACGCGAAAACAAAACAATACAATTTGAGGAGGACGCAGAATGCCAAATCAGAATTACTGCCCTAATTGCGGGGCTCCACTCGAAGAGGGCTCGAATGTATGCCCACATTGCGGATCGATCGTAGGACCAGAGCCGGCACAGAACCAGTATCAGCAGCCACAGTACCAGCAGCCACAGTATCAACAGCCACAGTATCAGCAACAGCCGGTATATCAGAATTTCGGCTATCAGCCTCTTCCGGCAAAGAGCAAGATTGCAGCAGGATTACTTCATCTGTTGATTGGTGGAATAGGTGTAGGAAATTTCTATATGGGACAGATCGGACTGGGCATTGTTGATATACTCTTCTGTTGGACAGGAATTCCGGCAATCGTGAATTTCATCAGAGGAATCATAATTCTCTGCTCCAGCGATGAAAGCTTCTGCCAGAAATACAACGTCAGACTTGAATGAGGATAATAAATGGATAATAGCGGCAACAGCGGCTGGGACAATGGTCAGAACCAGTGGAATCAGCAGAATAACTGGAACCAGCAGAACAATCAATGGAATAATGGCTATCAGCAGACACCGCCACCGCCACCACCAGTGCAGAGGCAGCCGGTCTTCTACAATGGAATTCTGAACAGACAGGTCCTGAAGCAGGAATCCAGGGAGATAATGCGGCAGAACTATGGCAATGTTCTCGTGGCTACTATAGTACCTGGACTTATTGTGACAGGTATATCAGTTATACCGTATATCGGAGGAATTCTCGGAGGACTCTTCGGGCCTATTTTTCTGGTAGGCGGATATTTCTTGCTCCTGGAGCTTGTGAGGGGATTTCAGGCAGCCAGGGCAGGCGATATGTTCAATATTTTCGGTGATTTCGGAAATGTATTCGGAGCTTCGTTTATGACGAACCTGTTTGTGGAGCTCTGGTCGATTCTTCTTGTAGTGCCGGGAATCTATAAGTATTACTGCTGGTCACAGGTACAGTTCATTCTCGCGGACCATCCACGGATGACAGGTACGGAAGCCAGAAATCTGTCAGATGCAATGATGGAAGGACACAAGATGGAACTGTTTGAACTGCAGCTTTCTTTTATCGGATGGTTCCTGCTGTCATTAGTAACTGCAGGCATAGTGGGAGTCTTCTATGTGAACCCGTGGTATCAGACGACAATGGCTGATTACTATGACAATCTGAAGATGCTCTACGAGGCAAGACAGCAGCAGACCTACAGTGGTTAATTACATTACTAATAATACAATCTGAGCATGGCACAGACAGTAATACGCCATACGGACGAATCGGGCAAGCCCTTTACCAGAGAGGGTTTGCCCGTTTTTACTATAAAAGCTATGATTCTGGGTTTCTTACTAAAAAAGAACTCAGGAAACTCCTGAGCTCTGAAAGAGAGGCGCCACTCGGATTTGAACCGGGGATAGAGGTGTTGCAGACCTTTGCCTTACCACTTGGCTATGGCGCCATATGAGGAACCGCACGAATGAGGTTCCATAAAAAGCGGAGAAGGAGGGATTTGAACCCTCGCGCCGGTTTCCCGACCTATACCCTTAGCAGGGGCACCTCTTCGGCCTCTTGAGTACTTCTCCAAAAAGCATTTCTCTGAAATGCCCTATACCAAGGCACATATAAGACTCTCCGTCCTCAACGTGCTTTTCTATTTTACTAAATTTATATATATTTGTCAATGCTTTTTTGAAAAGCACGTAAAACATGCATATGTGAAAATTTTTCACTTGAAAAATCATTTCATGCGTAGTATTATAGCAATCAATTAAACAAGAATAAACCGATGAAGCGGAGATCAAAGTAATTGAGCGCGCACAGAGAGTCCCGGATGATGAGAGCGGGATCGTAGGCAGATTGCCAAATGGACCGCTGAGGGCATAGTTAAAGGATTCGATCTGAGTACTCTATGACGTGAGGCATACGTTAGTTGTCGGAGGTATGTTGGTACTTCGCTAAGTGTGTGGGCTTCCACGAATCAGGATGGCACCGCGGGACTATAGATTATTATAGGGCTCGTTCCTGAAGACATTCAGTGTAATGTTTTCAGGAACGGGTCCTTTCTTTTTCCTGAAGACAGAAAGGAGTAAGATGAAGCCGGAATTATCAAGGGTAAAAGAAATCGCCATTGACAGCGGATTCAGGCGTGTCCCAGTGTATGAAGAACTGTATCTGGATATGCTGACACCGATCATGGCAATGAAGAAGCTGAGAGCATACAGCAATCACGTATATCTCCTCGAGAGCGCGAGCCAGGACAAGACCTGGGGCAGATATTCATTCCTCGGTTACAAGCCATCAATGGAGATCACCTGTCAGAAGGGGCATCTCAGGGAAAAGATGATCCATGACGATGGTACTGAGGAAGTCATTGAAAAAGAAGTGACTCATCCGGGCGATGAACTGAGAAAGATCATTCAGGAATACAAGAGCGCTGTCATCAAGGAGCTGCCGTATTTTACAGGCGGGCTGGTCGGATATTTTTCCTATGACTATATAAGGTACGCAGAGCCGAAGCTTACGCTAAGCGATGATGGCGATTTCAAGGACATGGATCTGATGCTTTTCAACGATGTGATAGCGTTCGACTATTACAGGCAGAAGATCTTCCTGATAAGCGGAGTTGATACATCTGATCCGGATGCCTCATATGAGAGAGCACAGAAGAGACTCGATGAGATAAAAAATATCCTGACCGGAGATGAGTCATACGATTTCAAGCCGATAGAGCTCGAGTCTGAAATCAAGCCGCTTTTCAGTAAAGAAGAATATGCAGGCATGGTCAATAAAGCAAAACATTATATCCATGAAGGCCATATCTTCCAGGTAGTGCTTTCGGATCCGCTGCAGGCAAAAGCAAAGGGAGACCTGTTTGACACATATCGTGTTTTACGCACGTCAAACCCGAGTCCGTATATGTTTTATTTCTCGAGCGATGATATCGAGATGACAGGTGCTTCTCCAGAGACACTCGCAAGACTTCAGGACGGCCTTGTATCAAGCTTCCCGCTTGCAGGCACAAGGCCAAGAGGCAGAAATGATGAGGAAGATCAGAAGCTGATTGACGATCTTCTTTCCGATGAAAAGGAACTGTCAGAGCACAATATGCTCGTGGATCTCGGCAGAAATGATGTCGGTAAGATCAGCAGGCCAGGAACCGTGAAGGTCACTGATTACCTGACAGTGCAGAAGTATTCACAGGTTATGCACATCGGTTCCACAGTAGTTGGTGAGATAAGGAATGATAAGGATGCGATAGATGCAGTAGATGCGATCCTTCCTGCAGGAACTCTTTCCGGAGCACCGAAGTTTCGGGCATGTCAGATTATAGAAGAGCTTGAGCACAACCAGAGAGGCATCTATGGTGGAGCAATCGGATACATAGATTTCAGTGGAAACCTGGATGTTTGCATAGCAATAAGGCTTGCATACAAGAAAAAGGGTGAGCTCACGATCCGTTCAGGAGCAGGAATCGTGGCAGATTCGGTTCCTGAAAAAGAATTCCAGGAATGCCAGAACAAGGCAAAGGCCGTGGTACTGGCAGTTCAGAAAGCAGAAGGAGGTTTATAAATGGTACTTCTTGTTGATAACTACGACAGTTTCACCTACAACCTCTATCATCTGGCCGGTTCGGTGAATCCGGACATTCAGGTGATACGAAACGATGATATGACTGTGGAAGAAGTGGAAAAGCTTAATCCAGATTACCTGCTTCTGTCACCTGGACCTAAGAGACCTGAAGACGCTGGAATCTGTATTGATCTGATAAAGGACTTCGCTGGGAAAATTCCTATAATGGGTGTTTGTCTCGGGCATCAGGCAATTGTAGAGGCTTTTGGTGGAAAAATAACCTATGCCAGGGAACTCATGCATGGCAAGAAAAAGCCTATTAAGCGAGTCGGCGCGAGCACACTGCTGAACGGACTTCCGGAGGCTTTTGAAGCAGCCAGATATCATTCACTGGAAGCAGATAAAGACTCACTTCCAGATTGCCTTAAGATAACGGCAGTTTCAGATGATGAGCGTGAAGAGATAATGGCAGTTGAGCATAAAGAGTACCCGATATTCGGGGTACAGTTCCATCCGGAATCGGTAATGACGGATGTAGGACGAGAGATAATGGAGAATTTTTTTAAAGTGTAAGTTCAGAGTTGGAAGTTATTACTAATAACTTAGAACCAGGAACTAAGAACTCAGGCAAGGAGGCAGAACATGATTGCAGAAGCTATCAGGAAAGTAGTAAAGAAGCAGGATCTGACCTATGATGAGGCCAGACAGGTAATGGACGAGATCATGAGCGGAAATGCCAGCCAGGTGCAGGAGGCAGCCTATCTCACCGCAATGTCGATGAAGGGTGAGACAATTGACGAGATCACGGCATCGGCTGAAGGAATGAGGGCAGCAGGCACGAAGCTCCTGAATGATATGGATGTGCTTGAGATTGTAGGAACAGGTGGAGATGGTTCAAATTCATTTAATATTTCTACCACAGCCTCTATCATCATCGCAGCAGCAGGCATTCCTGTAGCAAAACATGGTAACAGGGCTGCTTCATCGAAGTCAGGTGCAGCCGACTGTCTCGAGGCTCTTGGAGTAAAGATCGATATCGACCCGGCAAGAAACCTTGAAATCCTGAAGAAGATCAATATCTGTTTTCTTTTCGCTCAGAAATATCATTCAGCAATGAGATTCGTAGGACCAGTTAGGAAAGAGCTTGGGATCCGTACAATCTTCAATATCCTTGGGCCTCTTACCTCTCCGGCCGGAGCAGCATACGAGGTAATGGGAGTCTATGAAGAGTCCCTTGTAGAGCCACTTGCAAGGGTTCTTGAGAATCTCGGTGTAAAGCGTGGAATGGTTGTCTACGGACTCGACAGTCTCGATGAGATCTCTATGAGCTCACCAACAGCAATCTGCGAGATCAATGGCGATAAGAAAGGTGTTTATCAGATCAGGCCTGAGGACTTCGGATACAAGACCTGCGGCAAGTCAGATCTGCTCGGCGGAACTCCACAGGAGAATGCCCGTATCACAAGAGATATCCTCGAAGGAAAAGACAAAGGACCAAAGCGTCAGGCTGTAGCCTTAAACGCCGGAGCTGCAATCTACATCGCAGGCAAGGCAAAGGATATGAAGGAAGGCGTGAAGATGGCAGAAGAGCTCATCGACAAGACACCGGCAGCAGAGAAGCTGCAGCAGTTTATCGAGGAAACGAATAAGTAATAACAACCATGAATATATTAGATGAAATAGCAGCAAAGACCAGAGAAAGAATAGCCGAACAGAAGAAAAAGATTTCTCCCGGGCAGATGCATGAAATGGCTGATAAGGCTGCATCAGAAGGAACAGTTCCCTCTTTCCCTGAGGCACTGAAGAAGCCGGGCATGTCATTTATCTGTGAGGTAAAAAAAGCTTCGCCATCTAAGGGCCTGATCGCTCCTGATTTTCCCTATCTTCAGATAGCAAAGGAATACGAAGCTGCCGGGGCTTCAGCCATCTCCTGTCTCACCGAGCCTCACTGGTTTCTGGGCAGTGATGAATATCTGAAGGAAATTACGGCAGCAGTCAGTATTCCTGTTCTGCGAAAGGATTTTACCATAGACGAATATATGGTGGATCAGGCCAGGGTCTTCGGTGCATCGGCGGTGCTTCTGATCTGTGCGATCCTCACACCTGATGAGATCAGGAAGTACAAGGCGCGTGCAGAAGAACTGGGGATGAATGCGCTTGTGGAAGCACATAATGCAGATGAAATCCGTACTGCAATCGAATGTGAGGCAAAAATTATCGGAGTAAATAACCGCAATCTGAAGGACTTCACAGTCGATACAGATAATACTAAGAGGCTCATCGACCTGATTCCAGAGAATAAAGTATTTGTCTCAGAAAGCGGGATAAAGACTGCAGAAGATGTGCAGAAGCTGCGTGAAATGGGCGCAGATGCAGTGCTGATAGGCGAGACACTGATGAGAGCTTGCGATAAGAAAGCCAGGCTGAAGGAGTTGGCGGGTTTAGAAGTTCGAACTTACAACTGAATAGGAGAGACAAATGCCAGAAATCAAAATATGTGGCTTGAGGCGACCCCAGGATATCCTGATAGCTAACAGAAATAAGCCTGATTTTGCCGGATTTATCATTGATTTTCCAAAGAGTCACCGAAGCATATCAGGACAAGAGGTAAAAAAACTCAGAGAAAATCTGGATAAGAGCATCCCTGCTGTTGGTGTATTTGTCAATCAACCAGTCGATAAGGTGATAAAACTGTTGAAAAATGGCACTATAGATATTGCGCAGCTTCATGGAACAGAGGGTGCGGATTATATCAGAAGGGTTCAGTCAGAAACCGGACAGCAGGTGATAAAGGCCTTTGAGGTGAGGTCCGAAGATGATATTAAGAAGGCGCTGGAATCACCGGCCGATTACCTGCTTTTAGACCAGGGAAAAGGTGGCGGCGAGACATTTGACTGGAGCCTGATCACAGAAAAAATTGACAGACCATGGTTCCTGGCCGGTGGACTGACTGTGGATAACCTGCAGCAGGCAATCGACACCGTCCATCCGTGGGGCCTTGATATCTCAAGCGGAGTAGAAAGCAATGGGGTTAAGGACGAGGAGAAGGTGAAAGAGGTAGTTTCCATAGTAAGGGAATGATTGCAAATTCATTTGTTAAATCGGAGGATAAAATGAGCAATAGTAAAGGAAGATTCGGAATACATGGCGGTCAGTACATACCTGAGACACTGATGAATGCCGTAATAGAACTTGAAGAAGCGTACAATCACTATAAGGATGATCCGGAGTTCAATGCAGAGTTTACAGACCTGCTGAACAATTACGCCAACCGTCCATCGCTTCTGTACTATGCAGAGAATATGACAAAGGACCTGGGCGGCGCGAAGATCTATCTGAAGCGTGAGGACTTAAACCACACAGGCGCCCACAAGATCAACAATGCTCTTGGTCAGTGCCTTCTCGCTAAAAAAATGGGCAAGACCAGAGTCATCGCCGAGACCGGAGCCGGACAGCACGGAGTCGCAACAGCTACAGTTGCAGCATATATGGGACTCGAGTGTGAGATCTACATGGGAAAAATGGATACTGAGCGTCAGGCATTAAATGTATATCGTATGAAGCTGCTCGGAGCAAAGGTACACCCTGTAACAAGTGGTACAGCAACACTGAAAGATGCAGTATCGGAGACCATGCGTGAGTGGACAAATAGAATTGAAGATACGCATTATGTGCTTGGAAGCTGCATGGGACCTCATCCATTCCCGACAATCGTAAGGGATTTCCAGTCAGTTATTTCTCGTGAAATCAAGAGTCAACTAATGGAAAAGGAAGGAAAGCTTCCGGATGCAGTAATAGCCTGCGTAGGCGGTGGATCCAATGCAATCGGTTCTTTTTACCACTTCATTGATGACAAATCGGTAAAACTCATAGGCTGTGAAGCAGCGGGCAGAGGCATAGATACCAACGAAACGGCAGCTACAGTTAATACCGGAAGCCTTGGAATTTTCCATGGAATGAAGTCATATTTCTGTCAGGATAAGTATGGACAGATCGCACCTGTATATTCGATTTCAGCCGGACTCGACTATCCGGGTGTCGGACCTGAGCATGCTTATCTGCATGATATCGGCAGAGCTGAATACGTACCGATCACGGATGATGAGGCTGTAGATGCGTTCGAGTATCTGTCGAGAACTGAGGGAATCATTCCGGCAATCGAGAGTGCTCATGCAGTAGCATATGCCATGAAGCTTGCACCGAAGATGAGCAAGGACCAGATCATCGTGGTGACAGTTTCGGGCCGTGGTGACAAAGATGTAGCAGCAATCGCAAGATATCGTGGCGAAGAGATTTATGACTAATACGGAGGTATAGAATGGCAAGCGTAGCAGATGCATTTAAAAATAAGAACGGAAAGGCCTTCATACCTTTCATCACAAGCGGCGATCCGTCGCTTGAAGTCACAGAGCAGCTCGTGTATGCAATGGCAGAGGCCGGGGCAGACCTGATCGAGCTCGGAATCCCTTTTTCAGATCCGACAGCCGAGGGCCCGGTGATCCAGGAGGCCAATATCAGGGCACTTTCAGGCGGAGTCACAACCGACAGGATTTTTGAAATGGTAAAAAAGATCCGCAAGAACTGTGATATCCCAATGGTTTTCATGACATATGCGAATGTAGTCTTCCATTATGGGACAGAGAAATTCATAAAGACAGCGGCCGGAATCGGAATGCAGGGACTCATCCTTCCGGATGTACCATATGAAGAAAAAGAAGAGTTCTCAAGCGTATGTAAAAAGTACGGAATCGACCTTATTTCTCTTATCGCACCGACATCACATGACAGGATCCGCATGATAGCGAAGGAAGCCGACGGATTTGTCTACTGTGTATCATCGCTCGGAGTCACAGGTACCAGAACGAAGATCACGACAGATATCGGAGCCATGGTGGGGCTCGTAAAAGAAGCAAAGGATATCCCATGTGCAGTCGGATTCGGAATCTCGAATCCTCAGACGGCAGCAGATATGGCATCTAAGTCAGACGGAGCGATCGTAGGCTCAGCCATAGTCAGGATCTGCGCAAAGTATGGAAAAGACTGTGTTCCTGAGGTGAAGAAATTCGTAAAGGAAATGGCAGACGCAGTGCACGCAGTCTGAAAAAATTCTGAAAATAACTCAGATTCAGAGCCATTGAAAAACGGCTCTGTTTTTTTGCAAAAAATGTCTTTGACATCTGGTAGTAGCGTGCTATAATGGAAACTGGAAACTAATATAATAGTTTCGTGAGGGCTTGGAAATATTTTTTAGGAGGAAAGTCATATGTATGATGTGGTGATCATTGGAGCCGGTGCAACAGGCTCAGCCACAGCCAGGGAACTTTCGAGGTTCAAAGGGAAATTCCTGGTATTAGAGGCAGAAGCAGATGTCTGTTCCGGTACGACCAAGGCCAACAGTGCAATAGTGCATGCGGGCTATGATGCAGTGCCAGGATCGAAGAAGGCAAAGTATAATGTAGAGGGTTCTGAGATGATGGAGGCTCTGTCGAAGGAGCTGGATTTTCCATACAGCAGGATTGGCTCTCTCGTAGTATGCCGCAAGGATCAGGACAGATCAGAGCTTGAGAGACTGCTTGAACAGGGGAAGAAGAACGGAGTCAGGGATCTGCGTATCATAGAGCGCGATGAGATCGTAGAGATGGAGCCGAATATTGCAGATGATATCGAATGTGCTCTGTACGCTCCGACAGCAGCAATAGTCTGCCCTTTCGGGATGAATATCGCTTTTGCAGAGAATGCAGCAGATAATGGCGTGGAATTCGCCTTCAATTCAAGGGTTACATCGATCGAGAAAGTCGGTGACCATTTTTCCATAAAGACAGATACGGACACTTATGAGACAAGGGCTGTAGTGAATGCAGCAGGCGTCTATGCAGATGTGCTCCACAATATGGTTTCAGAGAAAAAGCTTCATATCACCGCCAGAAAGGGTGAATACGAGCTTTTCGACAAGTCAGCAGGAAACCATGTGAGACATACCATCTTCCAGCTTCCATCGAAGCTCGGAAAGGGAATTCTCGTGTCACCAACCGTTCACGGGAATCTCCTTGTCGGACCGACCGCAACGGATATCGATGACAAGGAGGGCACGAACACTACAGCCGATGGCCTGTCTCAGGTCGAGAAGATGAGTGCTCTTTCTGTAAAAAATATTCCGTACAGAAGCGTAATTACATCATTTGCAGGACTTCGTGCACACGAGGATGGAGGAGATTTCATCATCGGTGAGTGTGACGACTGTAAGGGATTTTTCGATGCAGCAGGCATTGAGTCACCGGGGCTTTCAAGCGCACCGGCTATTGGTAAGGATTTAGGCCAGATGGTAGCCGCTTGGCTCGGACTGGATGAGAATCCGTCATTTAACGGTACCAGAAAAGGAATCCTCGATCCGAAGAAACTGTCATTCGAAGAAAGAAATGAGCTCATAAAGAAGAATCCGGCATATGGTCAGATCATCTGCCGCTGCGAATCAGTTACGGCAGGCGAGATAATCGATGCGATCACGAGAACTCTCGGAGCGAAGACTCTTGATGGAATCAAGAGACGTACAAGAGCCGGAATGGGACGCTGCCAGGCAGGATTCTGCACACCTCGTCAGATGGATTTACTGGAAAAGTATGCACACCTCACACCGGAAGGGGTCACGAAGTCCGGCGGAGACAGTGTACTGGTATATGGAAAGACAAAGTAAGGGAGGCAGTGCAATGGAAAATTATGATCTCGTAATTGTCGGCGGCGGACCGGCAGGACTTGCAGCTGCAATCTCTGCAAGAAAAGACGGAATACAGTCAATCCTCGTTCTTGAGCGTGATGACAGACTCGGAGGAATCCTGAACCAGTGTATCCACAATGGTTTCGGACTCCATACATTCAATGAAGAGCTCACAGGACCTGAGTATGCAGGCAGATTTATATCACAGCTCTTAGATGAAAAAATAGAATACAGGCTGAACACGATGGTAATGGACATAAGCCATGACAGAGTTGTCACAGCCATGAATTCTCATGACGGATTATTCCAGATTCAGGCAAAGGCTGTAGTCCTTGCAATGGGATGCCGTGAGAGAAGCCGTGGAGCATTAAATATCCCTGGCTACAGACCTGCCGGCATCTATACAGCAGGATGTGCCCAGAGACTTGTAAATATGGAAGGCGAGATGCCTGGCAAGAAGGTAGTCATCCTCGGATCCGGCGATATCGGACTCATCATGGCACGCCGAATGACACTCGAAGGCGCAAAGGTAGAGGTAGTAGCCGAGCTGATGCCGTATTCAGGCGGACTCAAGAGAAATATAGTCCAGTGCCTCGATGATTTCGGAATACCGCTCAAGCTCTCACATACAGTCGTAAATATCGAAGGAAAAAAGAGAGTCGAGGCCGTGACAATAGCAGAGGTCGGACCGGACAGAAAGCCGATTCCGGGAACTGAAGAGAGATACGAGTGCGATACACTCCTTCTGTCATGCGGACTTCTCCCTGAGAATGAACTGTCGAAGGAGTGCGGGGTAGAGCTCTCAAGAGTCACAAACGGACCGGTCGTAAACGATGCGCTGGAGACAAATGTACCGGGTGTATTTGCCTGTGGAAATGTACTTCATGTACATGATCTAGTGGACTTCGTATCAATGGAAGCAAAGAACGCCGGACATTATGCGGCAGCATTTATCCAGAACGGCGAGCAGTCGGAGCTGACCATAGACGTGATCTGCGATGGAAAGGTCCGTTATACAGTGCCTCAGATGATAAGACCGGAGACAATGGAAGATACACTGACAGTCAGATTCCGCGTGGCAAATGTTTACAAGAATGCGTCAGTGGTAGTAAAGGCCGGTGGCAGGGAACTGATCCGCAGGAAGAAGCAGATCATGGCTCCTGGAGAGATGGAGCAGGTAGTGCTGAAGAAAGCAGATCTGGCAAGCGCAGATAAAGTAGAGATTGGGATAGAGGAGGCATGACCATGGAAGAGAGACATCTTACCTGTATCGGCTGCCCGATGGGATGCGCCCTTACAGTCACAATTGATAATGGAGAAGTAGTCTCTGTCACAGGAAATACCTGCAAGCGCGGAGACATCTATGGCAGAAAAGAGGTCACGAACCCGACCAGGATAGTGACAAGTACCGTTGCAGTGGAAGGCGGAAAGGATGCAGTGGTTTCGGTCAAGACAGCATCAGACATTCCTAAGGGAAAGATCTTCGACATAGTAAATTCACTGAAGGACGTGAGGGTCAAGTCGCCGGTGCATATCGGAGACGTGATCGTGAAGAATGTCTGTGACACAGGAGTCGACATCATAGCAACCCGCAACGACTGAGATCAGCGGTATCTGATATAAGAAAATATTCGGGACAGGCCCATTTTTCAATGATGGAAAGATGAAAAAGGGACCCGTCCCCTTTTCATCTTTAATAAATAAAAAATTGTATTAAAATATATCCGAAAAGAGGTTGACATTGTATTTTTTATAAGTTATAGTAATATCAAAGGGAGTAAATCTTTATAAAAAATTTACGAGGTTTACAAAATGTATAAGGAGATGAAGTTTGAAACTGAGGAGTAGCGCTTAGTAGGATAAAAAAGAGTATAATACACTAACCCCATCTAAGGGGCAAAAAATTTAATATAGATCAAGACTCATTCATACTGATGTTTGGGGCTCATCATC